>Ga0209023_10002348_pt1 | contig 23816 bp, 15 predicted proteins | sample LakOneMetagenome_FD_187468 | JGI IMG/M metagenome (GOLD analysis project Ga0209023, IMG submission 187468) | Freshwater and sediment microbial communities from Lake Erie, Canada (SPAdes) (version 2) | ecosystem: Environmental > Aquatic > Freshwater > Lentic | place: Lake Erie, Canada... | reverse complement strand
GCCTCGATTTCCCGATCACTAAAAAAGTACTTACTAAAGACGATATCATCGCCATCATTAAAACACTGGTATTGCTTACCAATGGTAAAAGTGAAGTAGATGATATCGATCACCTGAGCAACCGTCGTGTACGTACCGTAGGCGAACAACTCTATGCCCAGTTTGGTGTTGGCCTGGCCCGTATGGCCCGTACCATCCGCGAAAGAATGAACGTTCGTGATAACGAGGTATTCACCCCGGTTGACCTGATCAATGCAAGAACACTTTCTTCTGTGATCAATTCATTCTTTGGTACATCACAGTTGTCGCAATTCCTCGATCAAACGAATCCGTTGAGTGAGATCACACACAAACGTCGTATCTCAGCGCTCGGGCCCGGCGGTTTGAGTCGTGAGCGTGCGGGCTTTGAGGTTCGTGACGTTCATTATAGTCACTATGGCCGCCTGTGCACCATTGAAACACCTGAAGGTCCGAACATTGGTCTGATCTCTACACTTTGTGTGCATGCCAAGATAAATGAAATGGGCTTTATCGAAACACCGTACCGTAAGGTGGACGATGGTAAAGTGGATATGAAGAAGATCACTTTCTTAAGTGCCGAAGAAGAAGACACTGCCAAGATCGCCCAGGCAAATGTGGATATAGATGCCAAAGGAAATTTTGTTGATGACAAGATCAAGAGCCGCCAGACCGGCGACTTCCCGATCCTTGATAAGAACGAAGTGGAATACATGGACGTGGCGCCAAATCAGATCGTTGGTTTGAGTGCTTCCCTGATCCCTTTCCTGGAGCATGATGATGCCAACCGTGCCCTGATGGGATCGAACATGCAACGCCAGGCTGTTCCTCTGATCAAGCCCGAAGTGCCTATTGTGGGTACCGGTTTGGAAGCAAAGGCTGCCCGTGATGCAAGGATACAGATCCACGCAGATGGAGATGGCGTGGTTGAATTTGTGGATGCAAATGAAATTCATGTTCGTTATAAGCGTAATGAAACACAGCAACTGGTTAGCTTCGACGAAGACCTGGTTGTTTACCGGTTAACCAAGTTCGTTCGTACCAACCAGGAAACATGCATTAACCTTCGCCCGGCTGTTACAAAGGGACAAAAAGTTACAGAAGGCGACTTCCTGACCGAAGGTTATGCAACCAAAGGTGGCGAGATCGCTTTGGGCCGGAACATGAAAGTGGCTTTCATGCCATGGAAGGGTTACAACTTCGAGGATGCGATCGTGATCTCTGAAAAAGTGGTTAAAGAAGATCTGTTTACTTCTATTCATATTTCTGAATTTGAAATTGAAGTACGTGATACCAAATTGGGCGAAGAAGAACTCACGCCGGATATTCCAAACGTAAGTGAGGAAGCTACCAAAGACCTGGATCAGAATGGTATCATCCGTATTGGTGCTCATGTAAAAGAAGGGGATATCCTTATTGGTAAGATCACTCCAAAAGGTGAAAGCGACCCTACACCGGAGGAAAAATTATTACGTGCCATCTTCGGTGATAAGGCCGGTGATGCAAAAGATGCTTCCTTAAAAGCACCAAGCGGTACTGAAGGGGTGATCATTGATAAGAAATTATTCCAGCGTGCCAAGAAAGATAAGAATGCCAAAGTGAGAGAGAAGGCACAGCTTGATAAGATCGAGAAAACACACGAAAAGAATGAAGCTGACCTGCTTGAGTTACTCATCAGCAAACTGCAAACGCTGCTGAAAGAGAAAACAAGTGCCGGCGTAAGCAACAACTTTGGTGAAGTACTGATCGGCAAAGGAGCAAAATTCAATGCGAAGAATCTTGCCAACATCGACTACCAGAACGTAAACCCGTTGGGCTGGTGCGGTGATGCAAAAACAGATGAGCTTATCAATATCCTGTTACACAACTATAATATCAAGTTCAACGAAGAACTGGGAAGGTATAAGCGGGAAAAATTCAACATCTCTATTGGTGATGAATTACCTGCCGGCGTATTGAAACTTGCTAAAGTGTACATGGCTGTTAAGCGTAAACTGAAAGTGGGAGATAAGATGGCGGGCCGTCACGGGAACAAGGGTATTGTAGCCAAGATCGTTCGCCAGGAAGATATGCCGTTCCTCGAAGACGGAACACCGGTTGATATCGTGCTGAACCCATTGGGCGTACCTAGCCGTATGAACCTGGGACAGATCTATGAAACCGTACTCGGCTGGGCCGGCGAAAAATTAGGGGTTCGTTTTGCCACACCGATCTTTGATGGGGCAAGCGTTGCGGAAATTGATGAAAATATCACCAAGGCAGGTTTGCCGAAATTCGGCCATACTTATTTATATGATGGCGAGACCGGCGACCGCTTCGATCAGAAAGCAACCGTTGGTATCATTTACATAATCAAGCTTCACCACATGGTGGATGATAAGATGCATGCCCGTTCGATCGGACCATACTCTCTTATCACACAACAGCCCCTGGGTGGTAAAGCCCAGTTCGGTGGTCAGCGTTTTGGTGAGATGGAGGTTTGGGCACTGGAAGCTTATGGCGCATCTAACATCTTGCAGGAACTGTTAACGCTTAAATCGGATGATATCATCGGAAGGGCGAAGACATATGAAGCGATCGTTAAAGGCGACAATATTCCAAGAGCCGGCATTCCTGAATCATTCAATGTATTGGTTCATGAATTAAGGGGATTGGGATTGGATCTGAAGTTTGATTAAGTCAAAAATAAAAAGGCAAAGGTCAAAAGCTGAGCCTGCGAGTTGATCAAATTTTCAATTTTTAATTTTTAATTTTTAATTACAATATGGCATTCAAAAAAGAAAACCGCCCAAGGCCAACATTTTCTCAGATAACAATTGGTTTGGCTTCGCCAGACAGCATTTTGGAAAAAAGCTATGGTGAAGTTTTAAAGCCTGAAACGATCAACTACCGTACCTACAAACCAGAACGTGATGGTTTGTTCTGCGAAAGGATATTCGGGCCGGTAAAGGATTATGAGTGTGCCTGCGGCAAATACAAGCGTATCCGGTACAAGGGTATCGTGTGCGACCGTTGCGGTGTGGAAGTAACAGAAAAGAAAGTGCGTCGTGAAAGAATGGGACACATCAAACTGGTGGTGCCTGTGGTGCATATATGGTATTTCAAATCACTGCCAAACAAAATTGGTTACCTGTTGGGCATGAGCTCTAAGAAATTAGAGAGCATTGTTTACTACGAACGTTTCGTGGTGATCCAGTCAGGCATCCGTGCCGATAAAGGCCAGAACTACGGCGACCTGCTGACAGAAGAAGAGTATTTAGACATATTAGATACACTGCCGAAAGATAACCAGCACCTGCCTGATGAAGATCCGAACAAATTCATCGCCAAGATGGGCGCCGAAGCCGTTCATGATATGTTACAGCGCATCGACCTGGATCAATTAAGTTTTGATCTGCGTAATGCGGCTGCCAATGAAACATCTCAGCAGCGTAAAGCCGATGCTTTAAAAAGATTAAGTGTTGTTGAAAGCTTCCGTGATGCCAATACAAGGATCAACAACCGTCCGGAGTGGATGGTAATGCAATACATTCCTGTTATTCCACCGGAACTGCGTCCGCTTGTTCCTTTGGATGGCGGCCGTTTTGCATCTTCTGATCTGAATGACCTCTACCGCCGTGTTATTATCCGTAATAACCGTTTGAAAAGGTTGCTGGAAATTAAAGCGCCTGAAGTGATCCTGCGTAATGAAAAAAGGATGTTGCAGGAAGCGATCGATTCACTGTTTGACAACAGCCGTAAATCCAATGCCGTTAAAGCAGAAGGTGGACGTGCACTGAAATCATTGAGCGATGTGTTGAAAGGTAAACAAGGACGTTTCCGTCAGAACCTGTTGGGTAAACGTGTTGATTATTCCGGTCGTTCGGTTATCGTGGTAGGCCCGGAATTGAAAATGCATGAGTGTGGTTTACCAAAAGATATGGCGGCTGAATTATTCAAGCCGTTTATCATCCGTAAACTTATTGAAAGAGGTATTGTAAAAACTGTAAAGAGTGCCCGTAAACTGGTTGATAAGAAAGAAGCCATCATCTGGGACATTCTTGAAAATATTCTGAAGGGACATCCTGTTATGTTGAACAGGGCCCCAACGCTTCACCGTTTGTCGATCCAGGCATTCCAGCCAAAACTGATCGAAGGTAAAGCGATACAATTACACCCATTGGTAACAACGGCCTTCAACGCCGACTTCGATGGTGACCAGATGGCGGTTCACGTGCCGTTGAGCAATGCAGCGATCCTGGAAGCCCAGTTGCTGATGCTTTCTTCACACAACATTCTGAACCCGCAGAATGGTACGCCGATCACCCTGCCTTCACAGGACATGGTTCTTGGCCTGTATTACATCACCAAGGGTAAAAAATCAACGCCGGAAGAAAAAGTAAAAGGCGAGGGGAAATCATTCTATTCATCGGAAGAGGTGATCATTGCTTACAATGAAAAAATGATCGACCTCCACGCCAACATTAAAGTTAAGGCCGACGTACGTAACCCGGATGGTACATTGACCAATAAGTTAATCGACACCACCGTTGGCCGTGTGATCTTTAACCAGCATGTTCCTAAAACAGTAGGATTCATTAACACGCTTTTGACCAAAAAAGCATTGCGTGAGATCATTGGCGATATCATTAAATGGACAAGCGTGCCGATCACGGCTAAGTTCCTCGATGATATTAAAACACTGGGATACCGCATGGCATTCCGTGGTGGGCTTTCGTTCAACATCAATGACCTTATCATTCCTGAGATCAAAACGATGCTGATCGAAAATGCACAGACAGAGGTTGATGAAGTGTGGGAGAACTACAACATGGGTCTCATCACCAACAACGAACGTTACAACCAGATCATTGATATCTGGAGCCGTGTGGATACAAAAGTTACCGAAACACTGATACATGAACTGGCCATCAATAAACAGGGATTCAATTCTGTTTATATGATGCTTGACAGCGGGGCCCGTGGTAGCAAGCAGCAGATCAAGCAGCTGGCGGGGTTGCGGGGATTGATGGCCAAGCCACGTAAATCAGGTTCCTCCGGATCAGAGATCATCGAGAACCCGATCCTTGCAAACTTTAAAGACGGGCTGAGCGTACTGGAATACTTCATCTCTACCCATGGTGCCCGTAAAGGTCTTGCCGATACGGCTTTAAAAACAGCGGATGCCGGTTACCTCACACGCAGGCTGGTAGACGTTTCACAGGATGTGGTTATTAATGAAGAAGATTGCGGAACCCTTCGTGGTATTGCAACATCGGCATTGAAAGATAATGAAGACATCATCGAGCCATTGAGCGACCGTATTGAAGGCCGTACATCACTGCACGATATCTTCCACCCGGTAACAGAAGAATTACTGATAACTGCCGGGGAAGAGATCAGCGCTGAAATGTCAAAACTGATCGAAGAAAGCGGTATTGAAACAGTTGAGATACGTTCAGTACTTACCTGCGAAAGCAAACGCGGTGTTTGTGTGAAATGTTATGGTAAGAACCTTGCTTCGGGCATGCTGGCACAGCGTGGCGATGCAGTGGGTATCATTGCAGCACAATCCATCGGTGAACCTGGTACACAGTTAACCCTGCGTACCTTCCACGTGGGTGGTGTGGCCGGATCGGCTTCGGTTGAATCTTCTTTACCGGCCAAATTTGAAGGTACCTTACAATTTGACGGGCTGCGTACCGTTGCAACCGAAAATAACGACGGTAAAAAGATACAGGTGGTTATCGGCCGTACCGGTGAGATCAGGAATATTGATGTAAAATCTGACCGCTTGCTGAACAGCATGCACATCCCGTATGGTGCAACGCTGAACGTAAAAGACGGGCAGAAAGTAAATAAAGGAGATATCATCTGCACATGGGATCCATTCAATAATGTTATCGTTGCCGAAACACACGGTATTGTACATTTTGAAAGCCTGATCGAAGGTATTACTTACCGGGATGAGGCAGATGAGCAAACGGGTCACCGCGAAAAAGTGGTTATCGAGACAAAAGATAAAACCAAGTTGCCAACCATCATCGTAGAAGGAAAAGAAAAGAAGATATATAACCTGCCGGTAGGCTCTCATATCGTGGTAGAAGAAAAAGACGACGTACGAAGTGGCCAGGTGCTGGTAAAAATTCCAAGGGTATTAAGCAAACTGAAAGATATCACCGGTGGTCTGCCTCGTGTAACCGAATTGTTTGAGGCAAGAAATCCAAGCAACCCTGCCGTGGTTTGCGAAATTGACGGTGTGGTAGCCTTTGGTGCCATCAAACGTGGTAACAGGGAGATCATTGTTGAAGCAAAAGATGGGGTGGTGAAAAAATACCTGGTTCCGTTAAGCCGCCAGATCCTGGTTCAGGATGGTGACTTTGTGAAAGCAGGCGCTGCACTGAGTGATGGGCAAATAGCACCGGTTGACATACTGGCGATCAAAGGTCCGTATGCCGTTCAGGAATACGTGGTAAATGAGATCCAGGAAGTTTACCGTTTACAGGGTGTGAAGATCAACGATAAACACGTGGAAGTGATCGTAAGGCAGATGATGCGTAAAGTGCGTATTGAAGATGCCGGCGATACCAAATTCCTGGAAGGAGATACAGAAGACCGTTTCGACTTTAACATGGAGAACGACTTCATCTTTGATAAGAAAGTGGTAACTGATGCTGGTGAAAGCACTAAATTAAAGTCGGGCCAGATCGTTACCCTTCGGGAAATACGTGAGGAAAATTCGATCCTGAGAAGGGCTGATAAGAAACTGGCTGAGTTCCGTGATGCATCACCCGCAACATCCTCACCGTTGCTGCTGGGTATTACCAAAGCTTCACTGGGTACACACAGCTGGATATCTGCTGCTTCATTCCAGGAAACAACCAAGGTACTTTCTTCCGCAGCCATCCAGGGCAAGACAGATGAAATGCTTGGCCTGAAAGAGAACGTGATCACAGGGCATCACATACCTGCCGGTACCGGGATGCGTGAGTTCGAGAATATGATCGTAGGAAGCAAGGAAGAGTATGAATTACTGATGACTACAAAAGAAGCAATGAGCTTCGACGAAGAGGAATAAGAGACTGTTATATGAAATTAGATACAAGGAGTAAGATCGATTTCTTACTCCTTTTTTTATGCGGTCATTTTAAGCATCTTCTGCAACCTTGTCTTAGACCGGTAGAACTGCGATTTGCAGGTGCCCTCGCGGCAGCCTAAAATAGCTGCAATTTCCCGGTGGTTATATCCTTCTATTACGTACATCATAAAAATGGTACGGTAGCCTTGTGGTAATTTGGTCACTATACCAACAAGGTATTTTTCTTCCAGTTTATCGAGTATGCTGCTGTCTTTATCTTTAATGGAGCAGTTGAGCCCCATTTCATGCATCTCTATTCTGTTATCCCGCAAATGGCTGAGCGCTGTACGGGTAATGATCTTCCTGATCCAGCCTTCAAACGAACCATCTGCCCGGAATTTATCCAGGTTCCTGAATACCTTTATAAACCCTTCCTGCAGTATGTCTTCTGCATCGGCTGCATTTTTGGTATAACGTAAACAAACGGCATACATTTTATCAGCAAACTGCTCATAAAGCAGTTTCTGCATTTTGGGGTTGCCGTTTATAGATTCACTTATTATAAAAGGAAGAGGTATCATCGCATTCTCTGCAAATATCATTTGTGTTGTTGCCAAGTGGATTGGTTAGTAAGGTTGTAAAAAAAGTATTCACGAAAGATCAGCCCCGGGCTCATCTTTATACCGGTGAAATTATTGGAGTTGGATGTATAAAAATTATTTATCCCGCTTTATTTGGGATAATGTGTGAATGATGTAATGATTATAAAAAAAAATGTAAAATATAATATTGCGGGATGATTTCTCTGAGCCGTTTGTCCTCATACAGGATAAGCAGAGTCAACGGATTCACAGGGAAGTGAAATGCATTTCGTCATGAAAAAACAGCTGCAGGTGTAATGAACATTACCGTACGGAATTTGTACTTTTATTTTGACTTATGCAAAACGCAGCTTTCTTTATTAAATACAAACTCCATCATCTTTTTTTCTGGATGATGGTACTTGGGCTTTGGTATTTTCTGCGGTACGAGGATTATTCAACGGAGGCCAGGGCTTTCCAGGTTACACTCATCAAAGTAGCCGACCTGGCACTGATGGTTTACCTGGCCAACTACCTGCTCATTCCCAAACTGCTTTATAAAAGAAAATATTTTTTGTTTGGGTTCATTTTTATTTTCATGATCCTTGCAGGAAGCATTGCCAAAATGAATATTCTTGCCTATGTTACCGGCAGCCCGGATCTTTTAGTTTTATCCGGTAATTTAAAAGCAAGGATATATGATAACATAATTCCCCATTTCTTCCTGGTCCTGTCAGGCGCTGCATTCAAATTAATGATGGACCATACCAGAATGCAGCAGAGGTTGGTTGAAATGGCGAAGGAAAAAGCAGAGGCCGAACTTAACTTTCTCAAATCACAGATCAACCCACACTTTCTTTTTAATTCGCTCAACTCGGTTTATTTCCTCATCGATAAGAATAATACCGATGCAAGAGGGGCCCTGCATAAATTCTCTGCCATGCTCCGTTACCAGTTGTATGAAATGAATGGCGACAAGGTTCCGGTTGAAAAGGAAGTTTCATACCTGGGTGACTACATCGATCTTCAAAAGTTGCGGAACGATGAGAATTACCCGGTAAACTTTAATTATTCGCCCGAAGTAAAAGGGTTTTCCATAGAGCCGTTGCTGCTGATCCCTTTTGTGGAAAATGCATTCAAACACATTTCCCATCATAAAAATCAGCTTAATTTTATAAAGCTGGATCTTCGAATGGAGGCCGGGGCGTTTCATTTTAGGCTGGAAAATTCAAAGGAAGCGATCGCAAAAATGAATGGAGATCATTCCGGGATCGGGCTGAATAATGTGCGGAGAAGGCTGGAACTTCTTTACCCGGGCAACCACCGGCTCACGATCACAGACAACCCGGATATTTTCATTGTTAACCTAGCCATAAATATTTAACCGGCATACAAATGAACATCAACTGCGTGATTATCGACGACGAGCCGCTGGCAAGAGCAGGGCTAACGGAATATATTGCTGATATTGATTTTTTGAACCTGCTTGCTGTTTTCGACAACCCATTGGATGCAACCGGGTTACTTGGCAGCGGCGATGTGCAATTATTGTTCCTCGACATACAAATGCCGAAAATAACCGGGCTTGATTTTTTTAAGACACTCAAAAACCCGCCCACTGTAATATTCACCACCGCTTTTCCCCAATATGCACTGGATGGGTTTGAAGTGAATGCACTGGATTACCTGGTGAAGCCGGTCTCATTTGACCGTTTCCTGAAAGCAGCACTTAAGGCGAAGGAATTTTATGAACTGCGGCAGGCAAACCAAGCGGGGGCCAGGGAAGGAGATGCGGCAGATTATTTCTTCATCAAGGCAGATAATAAACTGGTGAAGATCTTATACGATGATATCCTGTTCATTGAAGCATTGCAGAACTATGTAAATATTCATACCACCGGTAAGAAATACATGAGTTACCTCACCTTTAAATCAGTGGAAGATTATCTTCCTGCAGACCGCTTCATTAAAGCACACAAGTCCTTTATCATTTCTGCTGCAAAAGTGGATAGTATTGAAGGCAACGGGATACGCATGGGCCAGCACCACATTCCCATCAGCCGCAGTTTAAAAGATGAGGTGATAGAAAAACTGGTAGCGGGTAAATTCCTGAAGAGGTGATGGCCGCCTGAAATTCCATCACATGTTATTTGAATACAATGCCGCTCATGATCCTCTGTGCTGTCTTGTTGTGAATGTCTGTGCCGGCATCTGCAACAAAGGTCACCAGGTAAAGCCTCGACCTATAAAAACAGAACCATTGTGTGCAGCGTACTTTCACCGATTCATCGGTTTTACTATATCCTGAATAGATCAGTTCGGCCGCATCCATATTGTTCCATTTAAAGAACCGGAGGCCCTCTTCTTTAAATTCCTTAAATGAATTACTGATCTGCTCGCTTACGCCGGGGAAAAGGTCTTTGATCTTTGCATCACCGCCGTATGCCTTGTTATAACTTACCGCTATGTTGATGTTCTCATAAAATTTATCCGCCTCGCTATCGGGTGGTGACGTAAAGAATACCCGGTTGCCTTCCTTGATTTTATTCTTCCAGTTTGCCGGGTATGCAGCACTGAAATTACCGGCAGTATCGGTAAAGGATTTCCATTCCTGGGCAAATGATAACAGGGGGAACAGGCAGATGAGCGGCACAAAAAGGAAGCGATTCATAACATGGTTTTGCATCTAAGATAAAAGGAATTATTTAATAACCGCTAGCAGGTTAATGGGCAACTGCAGATCCGGAGGCCGGTTTTTTATACCCGGGAATTGCCGTTAACCCTTTCCTAAAAATTTTCTAAACTCATTGCCCTGTGTGGGTTTGTAAGTATATTGCCGGCAAATAAAATTGCATGATGAAAAATTTATCCCTGGTGTTGAACATTGTATTGCTGGCTGCAGTAGGTTACCTGTATTACTATGACTTTTCAGGAAAAAAAGGAAAAGATGTGGCTGCAAAGATCAATAGTAGCTACATGGGTAGCGACAGCAATGCCCGCCGGCCTGCCCTTGCTTATGTTGACCTGGATTCGCTGAATGAAAACATTACCTACATAAAAGAAAGAAGAAGAGAACTTGATGAGGAGATGAAAAAAATTGACAAAGAACAGGAAGATGGCTATAAGGGATTGCAGGCGCAGCGGGATAATTTTTTGAGGAAGGGGGCAGCCATTACCGAGGCAGAAGCGCAGAGCTTCCAGGAGAAACTACTGCAGCAACAGCAGCAGATCGACAGCAAAAAACAACAGATGAGCCAGGAACTGAACGGGAAAAGTTTCACGATCATGGAAGAGATAAAAAAACATTTGCGCAACTTCCTGGCCGAATACAACAAAGAGAAAAACTACATGTACATATTCACCACCGGCACCGGGCTCGACTACATGGTGTACAAAGATTCAACCCTGAATATTACTGCCGATGTAATAAAGGGGATGAATGAAAAAATGGAGAAGGAGAAAATGAAATCCGCTTCAAAACAATAAATTGCCGTAATTTCTATATCTTGTTATGATATAAAGCGGAATTACTATGACCGAACAAACTGCTTCATTTAAGCCAACGCTCAGCCTGTTGGATTCCACCATGATCGTTGCCGGCTCCATGATCGGGTCCGGTATTTTTATTGTAAGTGCCGACATTACCCGTAATGTGGGGGGCGCCGGATGGCTCATCGCCGTATGGCTCATCACCGGTTTTATGACGCTTACGGCTGCCATGAGTTACGGTGAATTAAGTGCGATGTTTCCGAAAGCAGGCGGACAATATGTTTACCTGAAAGAAGCATTTAATCCGCTTGCCGGTTTTTTATATGGCTGGAGTTTTTTTGCCGTGATCCAAACAGCAACCATTGCGGCAGTAGGGGTGGCATTCAGCAAATTTGCCGCTTATCTTTTACCTGCACTGAGCGAAAAGAATATTTTAGCCGACCTGGGATTTGTACAGGTATCTGCTGCACAACTGGTGGCCATCATCCTGATCGTATTACTTACCTACATTAATTCAAAGGGCATACAAAACGGCAAGATCATTCAAACTGTTTTTACCGCCACCAAATTGCTGAGTTTATTCGGCCTCATTGTTTTTGGTTTTGTGTTGGCCGCCAAAGCGGAAATATGGAATGCCAACTGGAGCAATGCCTTTTCCATGAAAGGATGGAACGGCGAAACAAAATCCTGGCAGGAAGTAGTGGGGATGGGAATGGTAGGCGCCATTGCCGCTTCCATGGTGGGCTCCATCTTCAGCAGCGATGCCTGGAACAATATTACCTTCATTGCCGGAGAAGTGAAAAACCCAAAACGTAATATCGGGCTGGCCTTATTTTTAGGAACGCTGATCGTTACCGTTATTTATGTAGCCACCAATTTAATGTATGTGTCGGTGTTGCCGATGAACGAAATTGCCTTTGCAGAAAATGACCGGGTGGCGGTAACTGCTTCACATGCCATTTTTGGAAATGCAGGTACCATTGTTATTGCCGTAATGATCATGATATCCACTTTCGGATGTAACAACGGGTTGATACTTGCCGGTGCAAGGGTGTATAATGCGATGGCCATTGATAAACTGTTTTTTAAGAAAGCAGCCACGCTTAACAAATACGCCGTGCCGGAATACGCTTTATGGGCCCAGTGCATCATGGCTTCCATTCTTTGCCTGAGCGGAAAGTATGGCGACCTGCTGGATATGATCTCCTTTGTGGTGGTGTTGTTCTATGCCGTTACCATCATTGGTATTTTTAAACTGCGTAAAACCAGGCCGGATGCTGAAAGGCCTTACAAGGCATTTGGATACCCGGTGCTACCTGCCATTTATATTCTGCTTGCGGTGGTGTTCTGCATATTCCTCATAATTTTCAAACCGGTTTATGCCGGCATCGGACTGGGCATTGTCTTGCTGGGCATCCCTGTATATTTTGCTTCCATTTCCAACCAGAAAAAAGTTGACTGAAATATGGCGGGTAATGATTTCGATAAATTATTTCACCAGTTTACCGGGTTAAAGGTTGCCGTCATCGGCGACGTGATGCTGGATACCTACTGGTGGGGTAATGTTGACCGCATCTCCCCCGAAGCGCCGGTTCCGGTGGTTGCCGTAACTAAAAAAGAACAACGCATCGGCGGCGCCGGTAATGTGGCGCTGAATGTACGGTCGCTTGGTGCTTCGGTAAATATGATCAGCATCCTGGGAAAGGATGATGATGGAGAACAACTGAAGCAGCTTTTGCAGGTAAATAATATCGGTACAAAATACCTGGTACACAGCGAACACCGCATCACTACGAATAAGATACGTATCATCAGCCGCAACCAGCACATGATGCGGCTGGATGCAGAGTTATCAGACGATATCGGCAAGGAAGATGAAGACCGGCTGCTCTATACTTTTGAGAACTATATTGCTGCTGAGAGCCCCGATGTGGTGATACTGGAAGATTATAACAAAGGCGTACTTACCCAGGCAATCATTAAAAATGTTGTGGCCCTTTGTAACAAACATAATGTCCTTACGGCCGTAGATCCCAAGCGGAAAAATTTCTTTGCCTATGAAGGAGTAGGAATATTCAAGCCCAATTTAAAGGAAGTAAAGGACGGGCTTAACATGATGCCGGAAATCATAAACCTGAATGTTCTGAAAGACATGCACCTGTTACTGCAGGAAAAACTTAAGCAGCGGGTATCGCTCATTACCCTTTCCGAAAAAGGCGTTTTTTACCAGCACGAAAATAAAGCTGCCATCATACCCACCCACATACGCAGTATTGCCGATGTGAGCGGTGCCGGTGATACGGTGATCGCTGTTGCTTCGCTGGTGTATGCGGCAACAAAGGATGTAAAGCTGATGGCAGAGATGGCCAATATTGCCGGCGGGCTGGTTTGCGAAGAGGTGGGAACGGTTGCTGTTGATAAAGAGAAATTATTACACGAATGCAGGTTGCTGCTGAGTTGATCAGGACCTGTTCAACTGCTCATTTTTGCGCTTCTCCTTTTTTTCTGCCAATAATAAAAGCCGGTCGAAATTCACATAGGTTTCGAAATATATCTTCACCAAAGCCAGTATCAGGATAAATATTTTCGAAACGCCGAAGACCAGGAACATACTGCCGATAATGACCACGAACTGCTGCACAAATATGCGTGCATATGGCTGAAACATCAGCTTCATCATGGAGATCGTTTTGTATTCGCCGCTAAGAAAAAAACCGAACAGGTTCTGCAGGGTATAGTAAACAATAAAGATGAGCAGCAGCAATTGACCTTCATGTCCCAGTGCGTTTGGTATTTGCCGGTATGTGTTCAATATTGAGCCGTCTTTTACCAGGCCACTCACCGCAAAGAATATCTGCGTTTGCACAAAAACGAAAATGCCGTAGTGCACCATGAAGAAGAGGATAAAGAACAGTCCGCTTACCATCACTGTAACTTTACCGCTCTGCCATTCATCTCTCGGTTTTACAAGGAGGGTTACACAGGCCATCTTAACAACAGCAAATAAACCAATGATCACCGTTTCCAGGCAATACACTAAAAATATCTGTGCCGCATTCCAGCCCTCGAACCACACACCATACACCGGGATGAGATTTACAATTATCAACAGATAGTCTGCTGTGGTTAATTTTCTTTTAAGTAATCGCATGAAATTGTAGAAAGTTTGCGATGTTAAATTAGATAATTTTGAGCCGTAACAAATACCCACTGACACGTATGCAGCAATATTCAATGGTAATACATGGCGGGGCAGGAACCATCCTTAAAGAAGACATGACTGCCGCCCTGGAACAGGCTTATATCAAAGGACTGGAAGAATCACTGGCGGCTGGTTATGCCGTACTGGAGCAGGGAGGGTCGGCCATCAATGCGATCAAGGCTGCCATTGTTGTGCTGGAAGATAACCTGTTGTTCAACGCCGGAAGGGGTTCTGTTTTTACCAAGAAGGGCGTGCAGGAAATGGATGCTGCCATCATGAATGGAAAAGACCTTTCTGCTGGTTCTGTTGCCGGAATTCGAAATGTCCGAAATCCCATTGAACTGGCAGCTGAAGTGATGATCAACAGCAACCATGTTTTCTTAAGCGGAAAAGGAGCCAATGATTTTGCCATCAAGCAGGGCATAAAGCTGGAACCGGATGAATATTTCTTTTCCCAGTTCCGGTACGACCAGTGGAAGGAGATCAGAGACAGTGATAATTATTCGCTTGATCATACCAATAAAGGACTGGAAGAACTGATGAAGGATAAAAAATTCGGAACCGTTGGCGCCGTGGCCTGTGATCAAAACGGGAATATTGCTGCCGCAACAAGTACCGGCGGCATGACGAACAAAAAATACGGTCGCATTGGCGACAGTCCGCTGATCGGTGCCGGCACGTATGCAAACAATAACACCTGTGCCATCAGTTGCACGGGCCATGGGGAACCTTTCATATGTGCTGTGGCAGCACACGATGTGAGTTGCCTGATGGAATACAAGGGGATGACCTTACAGGAGGCTATGAATGAAGTGGTAAACGTGAAGCTGGTAAAAATGAATGGCGAAGGTGGAATGATCGGTGTGGATGCGCAGGGGAACACGGCCATGATCTTCAACAGCGCTGGTATGTACCGGGCCATGCAAAACAGCAAGGGAGTTAAAACAATAGGAATTTATAAAGATTAATTTCGGTCGGTACGTTTAAGCGGACTGAACAAATAACCTGAATGCTCTATTACTGCCAGGTTGCCTGAAGCGTTCTGGCAGGATAACCAACTTCTCTGACTCATGAAAAAATTTGCCGTAATAGTTGCCGGGGGAAGCGGAAGCCGGATGAACAATCCCACACCCAAACAGTTCTTGTTATTGAAGGGCAAACCTGTTCTGTATTATTCCATTAACAGTTTCTTAAAGTCGTACAACGATATGCAGGTGATCCTTGTTTTACCCGAAGACCATGTTGCCGCCGGACAGGAGATCATTGATGCATTTTTTGACAGCAATCGCATAAAAATAACCATTGGGGGAAGTACAAGATTTCATTCTGTTCAGAACGGGCTGAAACAGGTAGATGAAGAAAGCGTTGTATTTGTGCATGATGCCGTACGTTGCATGCTGAGTATTGACCTGGTGCATCGCTGTTATGAGGCGGCGATGGAAAATGGTTCTGCCATTCCGGTCATTGATTGTAAAGACAGCGTCCGGCTTGTTTCAGAACATGGAAATGAACCGTTGGACAGAAACGCCGTTAAACTGGTGCAAACACCGCAAACCTTTCACAGTAAGATACTGCTGCCTGCTTACCAAATAGACTACAAAGATAAATTCACCGATGAAGCCACTGTGGTGGAAGCATTTGGACTTAAAGTAAACCTGGTGGAAGGAGAAGAGAATAATTTTAAGATAACCAGGCCGGTGGATATGCTTATCGCAGAACAGCTTCTCTAAAAAGACTGATCATTTTTTGAACCATTTAAAAGGCGCAGGCAATCTATTCAATCTTATCGCACTGTACTTTTCCTCCCTTGCACCAAAGCTGCTGTAGAAATGTGCCAGGCTGTGTATGTCGCTTCCTTCAAAATCAAGTAACAGGTTTTGCCCGGCATGGTCTTTAATAAAAGCATTGATAAGCGCATGCGAAGCGCCCAATGTTTTTCCATTTGGGTGATTGCCAACCATTATATAATAAGCCCGGTTGTGTGAAAAGAAAAAAACAGCAGCAGCTATCAGTTGTCCTTCTTTTGTATACACGCCATAGGTAGTGGCTTTCTCTTTTTTATAGAGAAGCTGGTACAGGATCTTAAAATGCTCAAAATCTTTAGCCGCAAGTTCTGCAAAATTCCTGGCCTGCTCCCTTACCAGTAAGATCACTTCTGCCACGGCAATGTTCTTATTAATCACCAGGTTCAGCTTTCCGGATTTTTTGATATTGCGTTTGATATTATCCCGGTAATTATCCTGCAGGCTTTCATACGGTGCATTCAGCGGCAATACATAATTCATCCGTTCGTATAAAGTAAAATCAGCCAGGCTGAAAAAATTACCTGGATTCAGATAAATATCCCAGTACTTGAATTTTGGCGGAATGGCTTCCAGGAAGTCGTTGACAGTTCCGGCACTTAACTGGCCTCCAAATACGCCTAGGCAGGCGGTAAAGGGCGGTTGATATAAATAATGGATGCCGTACTTCTTATTCCATGTTAATGGCATTACGGCTTCATAATCGTTCAACACCAGGGCATCCCAGTGCTGCGCCATACTGTCTAAATAAAAGGAATATGCATAAACCAATCCATTGGAAGCGTTATCAACACATGCATCCCATTTGGTTTTATCTATCTGCCCGTATGTAAGGTATTTAATGGCTTGCATTAAAAAGGTATTTGCGGAACCAGCCGCTTCAGGTTGATATTCTGAAGATCGATGCTGAAGGAAATATTTTTCCAGAACTTCTTTTCAACAATGGTTGAATTGACGTAATCTTTATACACGTTGCTGTACAGGATCGGCACGTAGATGTTCACTACATTGCGGAACAGAGAAAGCTGCAGCCCTGCATCGTAAACGAACCGCCCGGTTGGGGCATTCTTTTTCCAGGCTTCGGCATAGGTACCAATGTCTAGGAACATTTTTATGGGAAGCCTGAAGGGCAGTACCGACAGGGGGTTGATGGCCCTGGGGATGGGGCTTGTGAAATTAGCGGCCATTAACCAGTTGTCTGTTTTGCCGATCTTATTGCTCAGCAGGTCGGTGCGTACTTTAAAACCCCCGTCACGTATCAAGATCTGTTGGGATGAGAATTTATCAAACTCACTCCGGCCAATAAAATAATTGCTGTAGGTATAATCCTCGTATCCTTTAGGCCCCGTCATGTTCAACTGATAAGGATCTGTTTTGAATTGTTTTAAGAAGGTCTTTTCACCTATGTAAAAGAATTTGCCGGCAAAAACACGAACATCCAGTCCGCCGCCCCTGGGATAATTAAAATAATAGTTACCGGTGAACCCGGCACGCACAAAGCCTTCTCCCTGGTCAACCTGCAACTCACCCCGGTAAGGATACAGTACCCGGTTATTTTCGAGCACGAACTTCAGTTGATTCACATACCGGTCGATGGTGGGAAATGTGATCACATCGATCTGGTTAACGGTATCCCTGGTAAACAGAAGCCCCTGCTCTTTGATGAAGAATGTTTTCCACTGGATGAATTTTGTGATGCTGCTGCGGGGATCCTTGTTTGCAAAAACATATTTAAGTGAAGGAACGATCTTGGTAAAACGCTGGTAATGGAATACATTGGCCGAGTCAATAAAATTATCGCCGCTGAACGTAGACCCGGCAAGCGCCAGTTCAAACTTCTGGCCATTGCTGCCGGGATACCAGTTGTAACTGAATCTTGCCAGTCCGTTGAATTGCTTGCTGCGGGTGGCATAAAGGGGGGCAACCACAAAATGAAATTTGCTGAGCGGGAGTGTATAGTTATGAAACAATAAGCCCAGCATTACCTTGTCGTAAAAATTATAACCAACGGCAGGCGATGCAAAAATATAATTGTGTTTGTCTGTTTCCTTCATGCTGAACAAGGCGGCGAAGCGGATGTTTTTCTTTGTAGTTGACTTTGCCAGTTGCCCTTTTTTGCTGAGTAAGGAAAACGTTGCATCCATGTTTCTGCCGCTTACTTCTTCCACCACTTTCTTAAAATCTTCCGGGTAAGGATGTTTGAACTGCCAGCGCCGGTAATATTCCTGCATGCAGCTGTCGAAAAGGGGTTTGCCGAGCTGATCTTCCAGCAACTTCATCCATTGGCCCGTTTTTGTATAGGCGATCATGTTGTAGTTGAGAATATTGAATTTCTCCGAACTTGTTTCAATGGGCTGATCTTTTTTTATGCCGATGATGGTTTGCAGAATGGTTTGCTGAATATCATCCGGCATCCGGTTGTTTATGAATCGTAACCTGGTAGGAATAATGTCGAGATTTGTATTGCCGTATTGCTGCAGGGAATAGCGGTTGTCGTAATAAGTGTTCATGCCTTCATCCATCCAGGGGTGCGTACGTTCATTGGTTGCCAGTATGCCCTGGAACCAGTTGTGGCCTGCTTCGTGGTTGATGACAAAGTCAAGCATTTTTTCTGACCCGCCTGATTCAAGCACTGTGATCGTAGGGTATTCCATGCCGCCGCCATTACCACCATCTACCACAGTTACCACATTAAAAGGATATTCACCCAGCCATTTGCTTTTGGTGAGAACGGCTCTTTTGATCATAGCGATGCTGTTACCCCATACGTCTTCGTTGTTTGCATAATAATAAGCAGCTACGTTGATCACTCTCCCCGAAGGCAATTTGAGTGTATCGCTTTTGATTGAAAAGTACTGATCGGCAAACCAGGCAAAATCATGTACATGATCCTGTTTGAATACGATCGTTTTGTTTTTGACAGAATTTGTGTTAGCTATCTCAGCAGCTGGTTTTTTCTTTACTGCAGATCTTCTTTTTTTTGGTTTTGGTTCTGCTGATCTTTTGTTTTTCAACCATTGTCTTTCTTTTTCTGTCTGAAGTTCACCGGTTGCGGCAACAACATAATCTTCCGGTAAGGTGATCTGCACTTCATAGTTCCCAAAGTCGCTGTAAAATTCTCCCTGGTCTAAGTAAGGCATGGGGTGCCACCCTTTTCGGTCGTACACGGCGGGTTTGGGAAACCATTGGGTAACCTGGTATGTTTTGTCCACATGTCCGCCTCTTGAGAAAACATAAGGCAGCTTTACATGAAAGGGCGTTTCGATCTTTATAGCGGTTCGGGGTGCCAATGGCTCAGGTAAGATCAGTTTAATGATGTCCTGGTGCCTGGGATGGTCTTCTGTTTTTGCCGTGGAACCGTTTACCCTGAAGTCGAGCCGGTTGATATAACCCCGGTCTTCACTGTTACTGAAATAGAATTTGGTGCTCCCGTTCTCCAGCACCTGGTCGGTAAAAGCCGTCTTGTCATTTTTGTAGGCATTGGCCCAAAGATGTATCCAGATAAAAAAAAGCGTATCGGGCGAATTGTTGAAATAGTCCATTTTCACATAGCCATCCAGTGTGTTATCGGCTTCATTGAGCGTAACATCAATTTTATAATTTACCTGTTGTTGCCAGTACCCTTGCGTTTTGTCGAAGGATTGACAATAGGTAATAGGCAAGAAGCAATAGAAGAACAGAATCAGGCCCAGAACTTTTTTCAAAATAGTATGGTTTAACCAAAAGTAAAAAAATAGGGGCAATATTATCCCTATTTTTTTACTCAGCTATGAAAATGCTAGTTAAACCTTGGGATCACTTGATTTACCGTTTTATTTTCAGCCCAATTAATATCAGTGATTATATCCTGAAAGATTTGCTCGGTATAGTCATCATTGTAAATTGCCTTATATTCAGTTATTAAGTTAGAAATTTTTGCCTTCATGCCGGAAGTAAGAAAAGTCTGATTTCCCTGTGTGGTATAGTTTTTTAAGTTGGAAAAATAAGTGTTCATTTCCGATAAAAGCCTGGCGGTTTTTAAAATTGTCGAAATGTCTGTATTGTAACCATAAATAATACTGAGATCATTGTAATAGGCTTTGTACTTTTTTCCAAAATCAGTAGTGCTTAATATATTATTACGTATACCATAATGAAGTGATGAATCAAATGTTGTACGAATTGAATCATTTGTCATTAGTGAATTATTCGTAATAAACTCTTTTAGAAATTTAGCAAAACATGAAGTACGTGTATAGCAAATGTATGCGCCATTTCGATATTCACAAAGATTTCCATTATTCATAAGGCAAAAAGTATTGCTACAGGTACTTTCTCCTTCATCAGGAAGTAATGAAGAAGCAGAATTGGCTGATTGAAATATTTTTATTTTCTTCATTAGCACGTCAACATGATTCTTGACCTTGAAGTCATAATTATCGATATCGGTTATTTGAACTAAAGTATTCTTTGTTTGAATGGGGAAAACAATTCTCCTAAATAACTCTTCCAGGCTATTGCCTGTTAAAACAGGGATATTGGTACTCAAATCATCAATAAGTATAAACTCGCCTCCTTTGTTTAAGTAAAATGCGAAGTAAAGCATGTTGTTCCCCGATCTACTAATTCTCCCAATTGCTTCAATTCTTTCACTTGAAAACGAGGATTTATCATCTGTATAGCCATTTATGAACAGAATTGTTTGCAAAGTCTGGTGGACATCTTTTGTTAAGGTGTTTAGGTTTTCATTTAACCTGGAATAGGTACGGCTATCTGAATTTGCCAGGCAAACCTTCATTGCACTATCTTTAGAGGTAGTTGCCAATGCATTGCTGAAACTGATTATCCCATTCGGCGTTTCATATCTAACAGAAACATTTTGAGCATCTTTTGGGAAGCAGGTTAGGCATTGCCCCTGTTTTTTGCAAGAAACAAAGGCTGAAATAAAAATAAAAATTGTGACGGCAAATTTTGCATTTACATTAATAACTGTTTTCATTTTCCAAATTTTAAAGTTAAAAAAATCAAGAACTGTGTAGCTAAAGTGATTTGTCTACACCTGACACTGGTAATTGCCAATCCAAAGAATAAAAAAAATAGTATGACTTTGGTTGGCATTCCTGCAACTTTTCCTGATATTTTTCTCGATTTTTGTTGCCTTTTTACCCATTTGATCTGCGAAATGAAAAAATGCTACCTATTGAATAGTAATAGTCTTCACCATTTTTTTGAAAATCATTAATTTCTGTTTTTGGAAAAATAGTATGCGATAACTATTGTCATTTACCCTGCCCCAGCAAAATAATGCGTATGGTATGCAGCATGATCTTGAAATCAAGTGCCAGGGAAATATTTTCAATATACATCAGGTCGTATGGCATGCGCTCTGCCATTTCTTCCACTGTAGAGGCATAGCCAAATTTCACCATGCCCCAGCTGGTAAGGCCGGGTTTTACTTTGAGGAGGTAATTATATTCGGGGTGTTGTTTTATTAGCTGGTCAATATAGAATTTCCGTTCGGGCCTTGGACCTACCAGGCTCATTTCACCCTTTAAGATGTTCCAGAGCTGGGGCAGTTCATCCAGGCGCCATTTTCGCATTACTTTGCCCCAGTTTGTAATGCGGGGATCATTATCGCTGCTGAGCACCGGGCCATTCGGTTCTGCATCGGTGATCATGCTCCTGAATTTTATCATGGTGAAGGGCTTACCCTTAAAACCAATTCTTTGCTGCAGGTACAACAACGGGCCCTGCGAAGTTAATTTTACACGAAGAGCTGAATAAATAAAAAGGGGCGAGAGAAGAATGATGCCCAAAACAGCGGCAGAAATATCAACGATGCGCTTAACATTTTGCTGCCACTGCGGAAGCAGGCCGCTGTGCAGGTCGATCAACGGTATGCCCAGCACATTGCTTGTCTTTACAGCGCCGCTGATGATGTCGACCGTATCGGCAGTTATTTTTATGTTCACATCCTTGTCGCTGAGTTGCTGTAATATCTTTGCCAACTGGTCTCTTTCTTTCTTTTCTACGGCAATGATCACTTCTTCCGTATTGGTTTCCTGTATCACGGTGTTGATATTGGCCGCATCGCCAAAGTTCTTAATGGATCCGGGCAATGATGACCCATGGCTGCCATTGGTATTTACAAAACCCAGTATGCGAAAGCCGGTTGTTTCTTTGTTGGTGATGATGGTCTTATAAAGCGATGCAGCATTGAAGCTGGAACCGATGATGAGGGTGTTAAAAAAAACGACGCCATCATTCAATTGTTTTTTTACCCTGGCTAAAAAAATAAGACGGATGCAATAGGTGAAAAATGTCTGCAGTCCCCAAAGCGACAGGAATTCTTTGTAATAGATATTGTAGTCGCCGGTGGCATCATAGATAAGAAAGAGGAATAAGATACCGATGCTTCCAAAAAAAGAATAGATACCTGTGTTCAGTAATTCCATCACCCTCGATTTCTGGTAGAGGGCGTTGTATGAGCCGGCCAGGTAATACAGCATCTGCCATACCAGGGGGAAAAGAACAATACCGGTGTAGAACTTGGGGCCAATAACGAAGGGCTCTCCAATGATGTGTTTGCGTACAAAATAAAAACTCATCCAGGCAAGCAGGGAAGCAATAAGATCGCCAAAGGCATACCAGCCGATATGTATCCTGGGTTGTTTCAATGGGGTGGATCCCCTGGGGATCAGTTTATGTTTTTAATGGGTCGTTACATTTCCTATCTTTTCCAGTATCTGGTGCGCCACTTCCATTGCCCGGAAACCATCCACCACACTCACCGGCGTATCGGTATTGTTTACGATGGCATCCCTGAATTGTTCCAGTTCCATCTTGATGGCATTCACTTCCTGTACTTCGGGATTGGCAATGGCAATGGTCTTCTTGCCGTTGTTTGTATCTATGTCGAAGGTGAAAACATTTTTATCTCCCGGGGTATTCAGCCGGATGATCTCTGTTTTCTTTTCTAAGAAATCAATACCAATGTATGCGTCTTTCTGGAACAGGCGCATCTTCCGCATCTTCTTCATGGATATGCGGCTGCTGGTGAGGTTGGCCACACAACCGTTGTCAAATTCTATACGAACGTTGGCAATATCCGGGGTGTCGCTCATTACGGCCACGCCGTTTGCGCTGATGTGATTTACATTCCCTTTTACCAGGCTTAAAATGATGTCAATGTCGTGTATCATCAGGTCCAGGATCACACTCACATCGGTGCCACGGGGATTGAATTGTGCCAGTCGGTGCACTTCAATGAACATGGGCTGCAGCACCTGCCCTTTCAATGCAAGAAAAGCCGGATTGAACCGTTCCACATGGCCCACCTGGAATTTAATGTTCGCTTCCTTTGCCAGCTTCACCAGTTCCTTTGCTTCTTCCATGGTATTGGCCAGCGGTTTTTCTACAAAAACATGTTTGCCTTTTCTTATGGCCAGTTCGCAAAGTTCAAAATGCGAAGACGTGGGCGCTACTATATCAAGGGCATCACAGGCGTCGATGAGTTTTTCAACATCTTCAAAGCGCTTCAGTTGATATTTTTGTGCCACCGCATTTGCATTGGCATCATCAATATCACAAAAGCCAACCAACTGAACACCTTCAATGTTCAGCCAGTTGTTGAGGTGAAATTTTCCCAAATGGCCTGTACCTATCTGTCCAACTTTTAGCATATCATT
>Ga0209023_10002347_pt1 | contig 23826 bp, 22 predicted proteins | sample LakOneMetagenome_FD_187468 | JGI IMG/M metagenome (GOLD analysis project Ga0209023, IMG submission 187468) | Freshwater and sediment microbial communities from Lake Erie, Canada (SPAdes) (version 2) | ecosystem: Environmental > Aquatic > Freshwater > Lentic | place: Lake Erie, Canada... | reverse complement strand
TTTCGAGAGCGGCGGGCGCTGGTAGGGCAGCCAGGGTTCATCATTGACGAGCGCGATCCGCCCGCCGAAGCCTTCCTGGCGTAGCGAGACGGCGACCTGCACGCCGGCATGGCCGGCTCCTGCGATGACGACACTGTTGAGCGACATGATTCTGGTTCCCGGAATGACGTGAAGGGTCAGGCGCCGACGGCTTGCGCATGGACGGAGGCTTGCGGACTGCGGCCGAGCATCAGGAGCATGGCCGATCCGATCAGCGTACTGGCCGCGCAATAAGTGAGCATCATGCTGTAGCCGCCGGTGGCGCTGAACATGGCGCCGAACATCAGCGGCGCCGCTGCGGAAGCGACCGTGATCAGGCCCTGGTGCAGGCCGAAGATGCGTCCGTAGTCCTTCAGCCCGAAGTAACGCGCCATGAGGAAGGCGGCGATGTCGAATTCCGCGCCCGCACCCAGGCCCGCCAGCGCCGCCGCAGCAGACAGCAAGGCGAGGTCGGTGCTGCCGGACAGGAAGATGAAGGAGCCGGCGGCGGGCAGCGCGAGGCTGATCGCGGCCACGGCGGGCGGCCACAGGCGGTCGAGCAGGTAGCCGACCACCAGGCGCCCGAGCACGAGCGCGATGCCGAACCACGCGAACACCGCGGTGGCGGCGGCGCTGTCAAGCCCGCGGTCGCGCAGCATCGGCACCGTGCTGGTGACGACGCCCATGACGGCGGAGACGACCAGGCACAGCGCGATATTGCAGATCCAGTACTTGGGCGAGGCGAGCGCGGCGCGGAAGTGCATGCCCGCCAGCGCCGCCGGTTCGCCGCCCGCCGTCTTCGCGGCCACACGCACTTCGGGCAGGCGGAACCAGGCCAGCGTCAGCGGGATGCCGATCACGACGTTGACGATGGCCAGGATCACGAATGGCGCCTGCCAGCCCCAGTGCGCGACGCCCCAGGCGAACAGCGGCGGCGTCACCGCGGCGGTGATCCCGGTGCCTGACAGGCCGAGCGCCAGCGCCAGTCCGCGGTTGCGCACGAACCAGAGCGCGAGCAGCTGGGTCCAGGTGACGGCGAGAGCGCCCATGCCGACGATCGGCAGCAGGAAGAAGGCCGCGTACAGGGTCCACACCGAGCCGCGGATCTGCGTCGTGGCGAGGTAGCCGAGCGCCATCGTCAGCAGCGACACCACCGTGACGCGCTTGATCCCGTAGCGCAGGTTGAGCCAGCCGACCAGCTGCAGTCCGATCACCGCGCCGCCGAACAGGAAGCTGATCGCCGCCTGCAGGGCGGGCCGGTCCCAGCCGAACTGGGCCTGCAGCGGAATCACGAGTACCCCGAAGCCGTACAGCAGTGCCGCATTTATGCTGATCATGACACCGGCGATCGCCAGCAGCAGGACGCGCCAGGCTTGCCTGAATTCGGCGAAGTCGATCGCCGCGCCGTTCTTGGTTCCGACCATGCTTGTCTCCTCGAAGGTCGTTGGGAATCGGCGCCCCTGGCTCTGGCGGCAGGTGGCGCCGTTGAATACTTCAGTCGTACAGGTTCACAATTTGACGATCCGGGAGCGCAGGATCCCGATGCCCTCGACTTCGAGTTCGATCACGTCGTCCGGCTTCAGGTAGCGAAGCTGCTCCAGCCCGCAGCCGTTGCCGACCGTGCCCGAACCGAGTACTTCGCCCGGATACAGGGTTTCGGAGCGCGAGATATGGGCGATCAGGTCGTCGAACTGCCAGCGCATGTCGCGCGTGCTGCCCCTGCCCCACTCCTCGCCATTGACGCGGGCGACCATCGTGAGGTCATACGGATCGGGCAGTTCGTCCGCCGTCACCAGGCAGGGCCCCATGACGTTGCCGGTGTCGAAGTCCTTGCTCTTGGCGGGGCCGAGCATGCCGGCCATTTCGAGCGCCTGGGTGTCGCGCGCGCTCATGTCGTTGAAGATGGTGTAGCCGACGATATGCTCGCGCGCCTTTTCGCGCGGTACGTCCTTGGCCTTGCGCCCGATATAGCAGGCGAATTCGAGCTCGAAGTCCATCGCGCGGCTGTAGGCGGGCCAGATCACGTCCTCGTCCGGACCGATGACGGCGAAGCGGTTGCACTTGTAATAGATCGGCTGGCGGTTGAAGGTGGCAAGCACGCGCTCGTCGGCGCGGGTATTCATCTGCGCCAGCGCCTCCTCGGGATTGGGCAGGTGGGCGACCCGCGCGCGGCGGGCGGCGGCAAAGCTCTGCTTCAGGTGCAGCTCGAAGCAGGAGCAGTCGCGCATCTGGGGCGGCGGCTGGATCGGCGCGCACAGCTTGACGCTGGCGCGTTCGATCACCGAGGCCGTCGGCGCACGCGCCACCAGGCGGCGCGCCTCGTCCAGTGCTTCCTCCCCGGCCTCGACCAGCGCCAGGATGCTGGTGAAGGCCGGCCAGCGGCCAAGGCCGGTCTCCTGGGCGGCGCTGGCCAGGTCGACGATGGCGCTGTCGGCTTCGATCAGGGCGCCGGGGCGCATTGCGCCACGGTCGTCACGGTAGCTTACGAGTCTCATGCTGCGTGTCTCCTTGCGGAGCGCGTGCCGTTTTGGCCGCACCCTCTTCTGGATCGATCGGGCGCCCCGGACGCCGGGGCGCAGGAAGGCCTACACCCGGCCATTCACGGGGATGCAGGCGCCGGTCATTGCCGCGGCCTCGTCGGACAGCAGGAAAGCGATCACCGCGGCCAGCTGGCCCGGCGCCACCCAGCGGCTGGCGTCGGCGTCCGGCATGTCGCTGCGGTTGGCCGGGGTGTCGATGATGCTCGGCAGGACCGCGTTGACGGTGATGCCGCGGTCCTTCAGTTCTTCGGCCAGGGCCTCGGTCAGGCGCGCCACGCCCGCCTTGGATGCGGCGTAGGCGCCCATGCCCAGTCCGGCTTTCTGCGCGGCGGCGGCGCCGACGTTGACGATGCGCCCGGCCCCGCGCGCCAGCAGGTGCGGCAGCGCCGCCCGGCAGCTGGACACGGCGGTGCGGACATTGGTCTCGTACATGCGGTCCCACGAGCCCAGGGCGCCGCTTTCCAGTGTCTCCCAGGTAAACCCGCCGGCGACGTTGACGACGCCGTCCACGCCGCCCAGCACTTCGCGGACCTGGGCATAGGCCGTCTGGCAGGCGTATTCGTCGCCGAGCTCGACGCCGCCGAGCGCCAGCGCCACCTGTGGCAGCCCGGACGCCGGCGCGGCAGCGCGGTCGAGCAGCACGACGCGCGCGCCCTCTTCAAGCAGGCGTTCGGCCACGGCGCGGCCGAGGATGCCGAAGCCGCCGGTAACGACGATGATGCGGGAATCGAGTCTTGCGCTCATGGCTGGCTTTCAAGTGTAAAGCGGTTGGAACCGGGGCAACTGAGGAAAACTTTAAACATATTTTCAATTTCTGTCTACATAGTTGTAGAATCTTCGCATCGACAGCCCACGCCGACGCGCGTTGAAAGGCCTCAGCATGACCAGAAAACTTCCTGCCTTGACCCTCGAGAACCGCGCCTTCTGGCAAGGCGGCGCCGAGAACGAGTTGCGCATGCACCACTGCGGCGCCTGCGCCCGGTTCTTCCACCCGCCCGCCCCGATCTGCCCGCGCTGCCTGTCGGAAGACGTGGCGCCAAAAGCGGTGTCCGGGGCCGGCAAGGTCGTCACCTATACCGTCAACCACCAGCCCTGGCGCGCCGACCTGAAGGAGCCTTACGTGGTCGCGATCGTCGAACTGGCAGAACAGGCCGGCCTGCGCTTCGTGACGAATATCGTCGGGACGGCGCCCGAGGAGGTAGGCATCGACATGCCGGTAAGGGTGCGCTTCGAGCAGGTCGAGGACGTCTGGCTCCCCCTCTTCGAAAAGGCCGCATGATGTTCGACCGACTCTACGAAAAAGACGTGGCGATTACCGGCATCGGCCAATCGGAAGTGGGCCGTCCGTCGAACAAATCGGCCATGCGCCTGACGCTCGACGCCTGCCTGGAGGCCATCGCCGACGCCGGCTTGTCGCGCGGCGATATCGACGGCGTGTCATGCTGGCCCGGCGACAACAACAACGGCGACGCCTTCTCGCCGGTCGGCCCGAATGCCCTGATCGGCACCCTCGGCCTGAACGTCAACTGGTATGGCGGCGGCTACGAAGGCCCGGGGCCGCTGGCCGGGGTGATCAATGGTGCGATGGCGATCGCCGCCGGCCTGTGCCGCCACGTGCTGGTGTTCCGCACGATTACCGAGGCCACGCGGCGCCAGACCGACAAGACCGCCAGCGCACTGACCAGCAAGACCGTCGGGCGCGACACCAGCGCCGCCTGGCAGTGGTATACGCCCTTCAATGTACTCTCGGGCGTGAACCTGATGGCCATGTACGCCCAGCGCCACTTCCATGAATACGGCACCACGCCGGAGCAGCTGGCTCAGATCGCCCTCACCTGCCGCGCGAATGCGGCGCTCAATCCGAAGGCGATCTACCGCACACCGCTGAGCATGGACGACTACATGGCCTCGCCCATGATCTCGACGCCGCTGCGCATGCTCGACTGCGACGTCCATTGCGACGCCTCGACCGCCATCATCCTCTCGCGCGTCGATGCGGCGCAGGATGGGCCGAACCCGCCAGTACGCATCGAGGCCATCGGTGCGGCCCTGCACCAGCCCTGGTCCTGGGACCAGCTCGACCTCACCGCCATGGCCACGCGCGACTGCGGCGACATGATGTGGGCGCGCACCGATATCAAGCCTGCGGAAGTGGGCAATGCCCAGCTGTACGACGGCTTTTCGATCCTGACGATGATGTGGCTGGAGGGCCTGCGCCTGTGCCCGCGCGGCGAGAGCGGCCCCTTCGTCGAGGGGGGGCGGCGCATCGCGCTGACGGGAGAACTGCCGGTGAACACCAACGGCGGCCAGCTGTCGGGCGGGCGCACCCATGGCCTCGGCTATGTCCACGAGGCCTGCAGCCAGCTCTGGGGCCGCGCCGGCGCGCGCCAGGTCGCGCCGCATAAGGTAGCGGTGGCGGCCTCCGGCGGCGGCCCGCTCGGGGGAAGTTTGCTGCTGGTACGCGATTGAATCGCAACTGCCGCGCCCTTTCGCGGCGTGTGCGCTTGCCCGCAATCGATTCTGATATTAGAATTACATTTTAAATATCGACTCGATTGCGCATTGTCGCTCTGGTCGTTCACTGGAGCGCCGCATGGCCACCAACACAAGCAGCGAAGAGCGGGCCGAGCTGGCCACCGGTGTCATCGTCAAACCGGTCGTGAACGCGATCCGTATCCTGCGCTTCCTGACCGCATCCGGCTCGCCCGAGCGCGCGGCCGACATCGCGCGCGAGCTCGCGCTCAATCCCAGCACCTGCTTCAATACGCTGCGCACGCTCGTCGCCGAGGAAATGCTGGACTTCGACCCCCTCTCGAAAACCTATTCCACGGGCCTGGGCCTGGCCAAGCTGGTCGAGCACCTGGTGACCCAGGGCCAGCGGCTCGAGGTGGTGCGCCCGCTGATGCAGGAATTCGCCGCTGCCCACCACGTCACCGTGACCCTGTGGCGGCGCATGGGCAACGAGCGCATCGTGCTCGTCAGCTCGGAAACCAGTCCGGGCGACCTGCGCATCGACATGGCGATCGGCCAGCGCCTGCCGATGCTGATGGGCGCGAGCGGCCGCCTGTTTGCCGCGCACCTGGAACTCGACGAGGCGCGCCTGCGCGCCGCTTTCGAGAAAATTCGCTGGCCGCGCCCTCTGACCTTCGAGGAATACCGCCAGCAAGTGGCCGACGCCCGCATCAAGGGCTGGGCCGTCGACGACGGCTATTTTTCGCCGGGCATCCTGGCGGTGGCGGCGCCCGTCGCCGACCGCAGCGGCGCCATCGCCTATGCCGTATCGGCGGTGACCTTCCGCGGCCAGCACGGCAGCGAGGAGATCGACAAGCTCGGGACGGCCTTGCGGAAAGTTGCCGGAAAGATTGGAAATATCCTGTTCTGACCAACGCACATCACAAAACGTGACAGATTTTCGATTTGTGTGCATAATCGCCTCACAGACCCCCGCGGTCGGATAATTATTAAAGAGACGAATCATGAGCGACCAACTTCTTCACCGCGTCATCATCGAACGCAGCAAGTGCTGCGGTTATGGCCTGTGCGCCGCCATCTGCCCTGAAGTCTACAAGCTCGACGAGGGCGGCATCGTCTACGTCGACAGCGACATCGTCCCGGACGCGCTGCTGGAGTCGGCGCGCGAAGGCGCCGCCGCTTGCCCGGCCGAAGCGATCGCAGTCCAGGCCCCGGCCTGAGATTCCAACCTGGCGTGCGCGCCAGGCGCAGGGTCCGCTTGCAGCCGGCACCGACGGCGCAAGGCGGGCCCGCGCATGGCATGACGCCCACCTGCGGGGATAAACCATGAACAGACTAGCTGGAAAAGTCGCCCTGATCACGGGCACCGGCGGCGGCCAGGGCCGCGTCGCGGCCCTGTGCTTCGCACGCGAGGGCGCCGTCGTCGTTGGCTGCGACGTCGATCGCGCGGCCCATGAAGAAACGGCGCGCCTGATGGCGGCTGAAGGCCACACCCTGCACGGCTCGGCGCCGGTCGACCTCGGCGACCCTGAACAGGCCAGGCTCTGGGTCGAGTCCGCGGCGGAAGAACTCGGCCGCATCGACATCCTCTACAACAACGCCTCAGCCGCGAAATTCGGCGGCGTCGGCGAGATGTCTATCGAGGACTGGCATTTCACGATCCGTAACGAACTCGATCTCATCTTCTTCACCACCAAATATGCCTGGCGCCACCTGTCGGTGCGTGGCGGCGTGGTCATCAATATCGCATCGACGGCAGCCTGGGGCGGTTCGAAAGCGGCCGGCATCAGCGCGCACAGCGCGGCCAAGGGCGCAGTCGTCTCGTTCACCCGGCAGGTAGCGGTCGAGGGCGCGCCGCTGGGCATCCGCGCGGTCAGCATCAGCCCAGGCTTCGTGAAGACCCCGGGCACCGCGGCCTTCGTCGACAATCCCGTCACGCGCCGCATCATCCTCGACGGCGTGCTGCAGGACCGTCCGGGCGAACCGGAAGAAGTGGTGTCGCTGGCGCTGTATGTCGCCTCCGACGAGGCGCGCTTCATGACCGGTTCCGACCTGGTGGTCGACGGCGGACTGCTCGCGATCTGAACACCATTCCAATAGGAGAATCAATGGACATCATCGGTATCGGCTACCTCGGTTTCGAGACCGCCAACCTGGACGCGTGGCGCGACTACGGCCCGCAAGTGATGGGCTTCCAGGCCGCCCCATCGCCGGAAGGCGATTCGGATTCGCTCTACTTCAAAATGGACGACCGGCGCCACCGGCTCGCCTTTCACCCGGGAAAGATCGACCGGATCGCCTACATCGGCTGGGAAGCGAAGGGCAAGCTGGAGTTTCACGCCGCGGTCGAGCGCTTCCGCGAGCATGGGGTCGAGCTGACCTTCGCCGACGAGGCCTTGCGCGAGCGGCGCGGCGTCAAGGAATTGGTGCGCTTCCGCGACCCGGTCGGCTACCAGCACGAGCTGTTCTATGCCCAGAAATGGATGCCGCGCTCCTTCCAGCCCGGCCGTCCCCATGGCGGCTTTCACTGCGGCGAGCGCGGCGTCGGCCACGTGGTCCTGATCACGCCCGAATACACGCCCGAGCTCGAGCACTTCCTGATCACCGTCATGGGCATGCGCTACTATGGCGCGGGCGCCGGCAAGGGCAAGACGGGGTTCTTCCGTTCGAAGCTCAATACCCACACCAGCCATGACATCGCCTACGGTTTCGGGCCCGGCAAGGCCGGGGTGCAGCACATCGGCATCACCGTCAATTCGGTGCGCGACGTCGGCGAGACCTACGACTTGGTGCGCAAGAAGGGCCTGCAGATGATGATGACCCTGGGCCAGCATACGCAAGACCCGCACATGTCCTTCTACCACTTCACGCCCTCGGGTTTTGCCATCGAATGCATCGTCGAGCTCGAGCCCTGGCATGACGACGGCTACGAACTCAATCCGGAGAAACTGTCGACCTGGGGACACGAGCTGGTCGGCCCAATACTCGGGACCAGCGTGCGCTCGCCCGAGGAAGTGTTCGATCGCTAAAGGTCATGTTAGCGAACGGCCCGATCGACATTGTCTTTCGCCGGCGGTAGTGAAATTACCTGCCGGCGCCGCAGTATTGCCACGGCCCTGCTCCAGCATTTTCGCTCTGAGTAAGGTCACCGGTGTTGCACTGAACGCGACATCCGAAAAGCTTTGCCCTGAACCGGGGCCTATCCATGTCCCAGACCCTTCAAACGCAAGCCGAACGCTTCGCCACTGCCCTGCACGAGACTGCGCGCAGCTGGCGCCTCGCGCTCGAGGCGCGCCTGAAAGATTCGGGCGTGGGCCAGGCGGGGTGGATGATGATCGCAACGATTGCCAAGGCCACTGAGCCGCCCTCGCAACGCGTGCTGGCCGACCTGCTCGGCATCGAGGGACCGTCGGTGGTGTCGATGCTCGATCGCCTCGAACGCGACGGCCTTGTAAAGCGCGCGCCTTGCCCGATCGACCGGCGCGTCAAGCTCGCACAGCTGACCGATGACGGCCGCGCGCTGTATGCACGGGTGCGCAGGGAAGCTGATTCCTTTCGCGTCGGCATGCTCGATGGTTTATCCGAAGAAACCCTGACGAAGGCAGCCGAGCTGCTTGAACAGCTGCGTACGCGCATCGAACGCGCTGAGTGAAATATCTAATCCGGATCGTCAATGGAGATCGTCCTTGCACCCGTACCGGCACGGCGGGTGAATGCCGATGCTTTCGGCTTCATCACCCTGGCCGTCCGGCCACGCTATGCCGATTACTGGTGAAGCTGCTCTGTCAGCTCAGGAACCAGCTCGAACAGGTCGCCCACCAGGCCGTAATCGGCCACCGAGAAGATTGGCGCTTCCCGATCCTTGTTGATGGCGACGATGGTCTTCGAGTCCTTCATGCCGGCCAGGTGCTGGATCGCGCCCGAGATGCCGACGGCGATGTACAGGGTTGGCGCGACGATCTTGCCGGTCTGGCCGACCTGCCAGTCGTTCGGCACATAGCCCGCGTCGACGGCAGCGCGCGAAGCACCCATGGCGGCGCCCAGCTTGTCGGCCAGCGGCTCGAGCAGCTTGAAGTTGTCGCCCGAGCCCATGCCGCGGCCGCCGGAAACGATGATCTTCGCAGCCGTCAGTTCCGGACGGTCCGACTTCGCCAGCTCGCGGCCGACGAAAGCCGACTTGCCGAAGTCGGCAGCGGCGGCGATGGTCTCCACCGCAGCCGAACCACCGATGGCGGCGGCATCGAAGCCGGTGCCGCGCACGGTGATGACCTTCACGCTGTCGCTCGACTGCACGGTGGCGATGGCGTTGCCGGCGTAGATCGGGCGCTCGAAGGTATCGGGCGAATCGACCTTGGTGATTTCCGAGATCTGCGCCACGTCCAGCTTGGCGGCCACGCGCGGCAGGATGTTCTTGCCGTAGGCGGTGGCCGGGGCCAGGATGTGCGAGTAGCTACCTGCGACGGCCAGGATCTGCTCGGCCACGTTTTCGGCCAGGCCGTCGGCGAAGTGCGGCGCGTCGGCGACCAGCACTTTCGAGACGCCGGCTATTCTAGCGGCGGCTTCGGCGGCGGCGCCGCAGTTGGAACCGGCGACCAGCACGTGGACCTCATTTCCAGACCCTGCGCCGCACTGGGCGGCCGCGGTCACGGTGTGGTGGGTGCTGCCTTTCAGCGAGCCATTGTCGTGTTCAGCAATAACGAGTGCGACCATGATGTTTCCTTATTAGATGACTTTGGCTTCGGTGCGCAGCTTCTGCACCAGCGTGGCGACGTCCGGCACCATGATGCCGGCGCTGCGCTTGGCCGGCTCGACGACCTTCAGGGTCTTCAGGCGCGGTGCAACGTCGACGCCCAGGTCTTCCGGCTTGATCGTTTCCAGCGGCTTCTTCTTGGCCTTCATGATGTTCGGCAGCGTGACGTAGCGCGGCTCGTTCAGGCGCAGGTCGGTGGTGACGATGGCCGGCAGGGTCAGCGAGACCGTTTCCAGGCCGCCGTCGACTTCGCGGGTCACGGTGACCTTGCCGTCTTCCAGCACGACCTTCGAGGCGAAGGTGGCTTGTGGCCAGCCCAGCAGGCTTGCTAACATCTGGCCGGTCTGGTTCGAGTCGTCGTCGATCGCCTGCTTGCCGAGGATGATCAGCTGCGGCTGCTCCTTGTCGGCCAGCGCCTTCATGATCTTGGCCACGCCCAGCGGCTCGGTCTCGCCATTGGTCTCGACCAGGATGCCGCGGTCGGCGCCGATCGCCATGCCGGTGCGCAGGGTTTCCTGGCACTGCGGCACACCGACGGAGACGGCCACCACTTCGGTCACCTTGCCGGCTTCCTTCAAACGGGTCGCTTCTTCGAGCGCGATTTCGTCGAACGGGTTCATCGACATCTTGACGTTGGCGATATCCACGCCGCTGCCATCAAGCTTGACGCGGACCTTGACGTTATAGTCGATCACGCGTTTGACCGGTACCAGCACTTTCATCTTGATCTCCTCAGGCTTTTTGTAATCGGGTTGCAGGCGCATCGTAGAGCGCCATCAAAGTCGCTCGGCTTTCCTGCGCCGAATCCATGGCTTTTTCCTTCACATGGCCGTAGCCGCGGATTTTCTCCGGCAGGCGCGCCAGCGCGAGGGCGGCATCCAGGCGTTCAGGGTTCAAGCTGGTGCAGAACATGTCGACCAGCGCGAAATAATCGTCGACCAGCTGGCGCTCGCGGCGCCGCTCGGCGGTCTTGCCGAAGGGGTCGAGCAAGCTGCCGCGCAGTCCCTTGAACCGCGCCAGCACCCTGAAGGCGGACATCATCCATGGGCCGAAACGCTGCTTGACCAGCTTGCCGCCGGCGTCGCGCCTCGCCAGCAGTGGTGGCGCAAGGTGGAAGTTCAGCGTGTAGTCCTTGCCCGGCTCACCCTCGAACTGCTTGCGCAGCTCCGCGAGGAACTCAGGTGCGCTGTGCAGCCTGGCGACCTCGTATTCGTCCTTGTAGGCCATCAGCTTGGCGAGATTGCGCGCGACCGCTTCGGTGAGAGCCAGGCGGCCGCTTCCAGCGATCCCGCTCTCCACCGCGCGCAGGCGTTCCACCGCGCCCCGGTAGCGCTCCGCATAGGCGGCGTCCTGGTAGGCGGTCAGCAGGTCGACGCGCTGCGCGACCAGCCTGTCGAGCGTCACCGGCATGGCCATCACGACGGCTTTGCCGGCCGGCCGGGCAGCGTCCTTCGCCATCGTGGTGGGATCGTGGGCGGCCAGGCGGCCGGCTTCGAAAGCCGCCTGGTTCTTCTCGACCGACACGGCATTCAATTCGATGGCGCGCAGCAGCGCCGCCCGGCCAAGCGGTATCCAGCCCTTCTGCCAGGCGTAGCCGAGCAGCAGCGGGTTGGCGTAGATGCTGTCGCCGAACAGGCGCAGGGCCAGCGCGTTGGCGTCGACGAATTCGCAACCGTCGCCAATGGCGGCGCGGACATCGCCTTCTGCCGCCGCACCGGGAAAGGTCCAGTCGGGGTTGGAGAGAAAGGCGGCCGCCGGCACCGAGGCGCTGTTGACCACCGCACGCGTGCGGCCAAGGCGAACCCGCGACAGGGCATCGCCAGATGCCGCCACCATCGCGTCGCAGCCGATCAATACCGCCGCCTCCCCCATCGGTACCCGTGTCGCATGCAGCTGTTCGGGGTGCGCGGCGATCTGTACATGGCTGAGCACCGCTCCGCCCTTCTGCGCCAGGCCCGTAATGTCGAGCACCTTGACTCCCTTGTTTTCCAGGTGCGCCGCCATGCCAAGGAGCGCGCCGACGGTCACCACGCCGGTGCCGCCCACACCGGGCACCACGATGCCGCAGACGCCCGCCAGGGGCGGCAGTACCGGCTCAGGGGCCAGCTGCGAAGGCGCGTCGGCGGCGGCCGCCTTCGGCCGGCGCAGCTGCGCTCCTTCCGCCGTCACGAAGCTCGGGCAAAAGCCGTTCACGCAGGAGAAATCCTTGTTGCACGAGCTCTGGTTGATCTTGCGCTTGGTGCCCAGCGGCGTCTCCAACGGCTCGACCGACAGGCAGTTCGATTTGACCGAGCAGTCGCCGCAGCCTTCGCACACGGCTGGATTGATGAAGGCGCGCCGGGCTGGGTCCGGATAGTCGCCGCGCTTGCGGCGGCGGCGCTTTTCGGTGGCGCAGGTCTGGTCGTAGATCAGGACCGATACGCCCGGCACCTCGCGCAGCTCGAGCTGCAGGACGTCGAACTGATCGCGGTGATGCACCGTCACGGTTGCAGGCAAACCGGTCCGGTCCACGTATTTTTCCGGTTCGTCGCTGACGATCAGCACCCGCGCGGCGCCCTCGCCCACCACCTGCTGTGCGATTTGCGGCACCGTCAGCGTGCCGTCCACCGGCTGGCCGCCCGTCATCGCCACCGCATCGTTGTAGAGGATTTTGTAGGTCACCGTCGCCCTGGCCGCAATGGCGGCGCGGATGGCGAGCAGGCCCGAATGGAAATAGGTGCCGTCGCCCAGGTTGACGAACACGTGCTTGTCGCGCGTGAAATGCATTTGCCCGAGCCAGCTGACGCCCTCGCCGCCCATTTGGGTCACGGTCTCGGTGTTCCGGTCCATCCACAGCGCCATGTAATGGCAGCCGATGCCTGCCAGCGCGCGCGAGCCTTCCGGCACCCGGGTCGAGGTATTGTGCGGGCAGCCCGAGCAGAACCAGGGTTTGCGCTCGGCCGTCACACGGGGACGCGCCGCTTCGCGCTCCTTGGCGTCGATGACTGCGATGCGCGCCTCGATCGCCGTGCACAGCTCCTCCGGCAGCCCGACGCGGCCCAGCCTGCGCGCAAGCGCACGGGCGATCAGCGCGGGCGAGAGTTCGTAGCGCGCCGGCAGCAGCCATTGACCGCGCGGGGCCGACCATTCGCCGCCTGCGCCGTCGCGCTCGTCGAACTTGCCGTACACCCGGGGACGCTGCGCGTGCGGCCAGTTGTAGAGCTGCTCCTTGATCGCGTATTCGAGCACCTGGCGCTTTTCCTCGACCACGAGGATCTCGTCCAGGCCGGCGGCGAACTCCTGCACGTCGTCCGCGTGCAGCGGCCAGACGCAGCCGACCTTCAGAATGCGGATGCCGATCCGGTGGCAGGCTGCGTCGTCGATACCCAGGTCGGCCAGCGCCTGGCGCAAATCGAGGTAGGCCTTGCCGGCCGCCACGATGCCGAAGCGCGCCCCGGGGGCGTCCACCACGATTTTGTTGAGTTTGTTGGCGCGGATGTAGTCGAGCGCCGCATACCATTTGTGGTCGACCAGCCGCGCCTCCTGGTCCAGGGGCGCGTCGGGCCAGCGTATCCCGAGCCCGCCTTCGAGCGCAGGCGCCTCGGGAAGGACGATCTGCATGGCGCCCGTGTCGATCTCGATCGAGGCCGACGATTCGACCACGTCGGTGACGCATTTCATCGAGACCCACAGTCCCGCATGGCGGCTCATCGCCCAGCCATGCAGGCCGTAGTCGTGGAATTCCTGCACGCTCGACGGGTACAGCACCGGTATGCCGCAGGCGATCAGCAGGTGTTCCGACTGGTGCGCGACGGTCGACGACTTGGCGGCGTGATCGTCGCCGACCAGCATCAGCACCCCGCCGTGTTTCGAGGTGCCGGCCGAATTCGCGTGCTTGAGCACGTCGGCGGACCGGTCGACACCCGGGCCTTTGCCGTACCACATGCCGAACACGCCGTCGCGCGCCGCGCTTTCGTACAGGTTGACCTGCTGCGTGCCCCACACGGCGGTGGCCGCCAGGTCCTCGTTCAGGCCGGGCTGGAAGACGACGTCGTGGCTGTCGAGATGCTTCTTCGCCTTCCACAAGGCCAGGTCCAGGCCGCCCAGCGGCGAACCGCGGTAGCCGGACACATAGCCGCCGGTGTCCAGGCCCGCGCGCCGGTCGCGCGCCTTCTGCAGCATCGGCAGGCGCGCCAGCATCTGCACGCCGCTCAGGAAAATGCGGCCCTGGTCCACGGTGTATTTGTCGTCGAGTGCGACGGCGCGCAAGGCGGCGCCTGCTTCAGCTGTGAGCGGCGAATTCATGACAGGTTCCTGATGGTTTTGATGAACGGTGCGGGCGAGCGGCCTCCCGTCCCACTGCGGGACGTGGAGGGAGACCGGTCTGGAAACGTGGAAGCGGCCTAACGGCTACAGCGAGCGGGCGATGATCTCTTTCATGATTTCGGAGGTCCCGCCATAGATGCGCGCCACCCGGGCATCGACCCAGGCGCGGCTGATCTTGTATTCGCTCATGAAGCCATAGCCGCCATGCAGCTGGAGCAGCTCGTCGAGGATCTTGCCCTGCATTTCGGAGCCCAGCAGCTTGCACATGGCGCCCACTTCGGGCGACAGCTCGCCGCGCATGGCCTTGCCCAGGCAGTCGTCGACGAAGACCCTGAGCATGGTCGCCTGCGCCTTGCACTCGGCCAGCTTGAACTTCGTATTCTGGAAATCGAACACGGTCTTGCCGAAGACCTTGCGCTCGCGTACGTATTCCAGCGTGTCGTCCAGCAGTGCTTCAATGCAGGCGGCGGCGCGCAGGCCGATAATGGTGCGCTCCCAGGCCAGCTGGTGCGTCAAATAGGAAAAGCCCTTGTTCTCCTCCCCTAGCCGGTTTTCGACCGGCACCCGCACCTCGTCGAAGAACAGCTCGGAGGTATCCTGGCCCTTCAGCCCGATCTTTTCCAGCAGCTTGCCCTTCGAGAAGCCCGGCCGCTCGGCCTCGACGCAGATCAGCGTGAGTTCCTTCGCGCCCGGATCGAGCTTGGTCGCCGTGACCATCAGGTCGGCATTGCCGCCGTTGGTGATGAAGGTCTTCTGGCCGTTGACCACGTAGTCGCCGCCCTCGCGCCGGGCGCTGGTGCGCATCGAGCGCAGGTCGGAGCCGATGCCCGGTTCGCTCATCGCGATCACGCCGATCATCTCGCCGCTGACCATTTTGGGGAGCCATTTGCGCTTCTGCTCTTCGCTGCCGTAGGCGACGATATAGGGCGCGACGATTTCCGAATGGGTGGTGAAACCGATGGCGGTGGCGTTCACCCGGGCCAGCTCTTCGATCATGACCGCCGAGTGGCCGAAGTCGCCGCCGGCGCCGCCGTACTCCTCGGGCACGGTCGAACACAGCAGGCCGACTTCGCCGGCCTTTTTCCATACCGACTTCGGCACGATGCCGGCGTGCTCCCACTCGGCCAGGTGCGGCACGATTTCGTTTTCGATGAACCGTCGGGCCATCTCGCGGAACATGTGATGGTCTTCCCGGAATACGCTGCGCATTGTCGTGTCTCCTGATGAAATGGGATCTAGCGTCCCTGGTACTGCGGTTCGCGCTTGCCGAGGAAGGCAGACACCGCCTCGGCATGGTCCTCGGTATGGTGGGCCAGCGCCTGGTAGGCGGCCGACATCTCCAGCAGCGAATCGAGCCTCATGTGCTGGCCTTCGCGCAGCAGGCGCTTGGTCAGGCGCAGCCCGTGCGAGGGGTTGGTCGCCATGCGCCGCGCGATCGCCAGCGCGGCCTCCAGCACGTCGGCAGCCGGCACCACTTCGGTGACCAGGCCCCAGGCCAGCGCGGTCTGCGCATCGATGGCGTCGCCGGTCAGCGCCATCAGGCTGGCCTTGGGCATGCCGACGATGCGCGGCAGCAGCCAGGCGCCGCCGTCGCCCGGCACGATGCCCAGCTTGACGAAACTCTCGGCGAACTTGGCCGTGTCGGCGGCCACCCGCACGTCGCACATGCAGGCGAGGTCGAGTCCCGCGCCGATGGCCGGGCCATTCATCGCCGCGATCACGGGCACTTCCAGGCTGTAGAGACAGAGTGGAATGCGCTGGATGCCGTTGCGATAGCTTTCGCTCACCTCGTAGGGCGAGCCGGCGAAGATGCCGCCGCGCTCGGCCATGTCCTTGACGTTGCCGCCGGCGCAGAAGGCCGGTCCGTTCCCGCTCAGGACCACGACCTTGATGCCGCGGTCGGCGCGCACCATGGCGCACAGGTCGACGAATTCCTGCATCTGCGACGGCAGGCTCAGGGCATTGCGGGTCTCCGGACTGTCCATCCGCACGGTAAGGATCGCACCATCACGCTCGATTGCCAGGAATGGTTTCATGCCTGCAGCTCCTGTAAAGTCTCGAAATGGCCGGCCGTCACGCCGGGCCAGAAGCCGTGCGGACCAGCGGCGCACACGGCGCGGCCGAGGCGCTGCGACCAGGCCGTGGCCGAGCCGAATTCGCTGCGCCAGGACCATAGCCGGCGCGTCGTCAGGTGCAGCGAATGCTCGTGCGTGAAACCGATCGCGCCGTGCACGGCGTGGGCGACGCTGGCGCCGACGCCGGCCGCTTCCGACGCGCAGATCTTCGCGGCGATGGCCTGCAGGCGTACGATGCGCGATTCGGCCGCGGCAAAAGCGGCTTCGGACGCCATGACGGCAGCCGCCGTCTGTTCGGCCAGGACCGCCACCTGGTGCTGGATCGCCTGGAAGCTGCCGATCGGCTTGCCGAACTGGACGCGCTCCCCTGCATACTGCGTCGCCATCGCCAGCACCCCCTCCATGGCGCCCGCGATCTGCGCCGCGCGCACCATGGCGCCGCCGAGCAGCAGTACATCGGTCGGCCAACCGGGCGGCAGCGCAGCGTGCGCGACCGGCGCGGCGTTCTCGAACAGCAGGGTTGCGCGCGGCTCGGCCGCGATGTTAGCGCTCTCCTGGCGGCGCGCCGCCTCGGTCGGTAGCAGGACGACCGTGGGGTTGGCCCCACCCGTCACCGCGACCACGAAGGGCACCGCATCGCCCCAGGGAACGTCGAGCGCTTCGCCGCTGACCGTTGCGCCCTGCAGGCGCAAGCTGCCGGAACCGGCGATGCTGACCGCCCCTGCCGCCGGCGCCAGGCCGGCCGCGCCGAGCAGCCAGTTGGCCAGCATGGCCTCCGGCAGCGGCAAGGGCAGGCTGAAGCGCCCGGCAAGCCGGATCACGCCGCAGACATCGGCCCACGCAGCGCCCGCTCCGCCGAGGGATTCGGGCACCAGCGCCAGCGGAAAGCCGGACTCCTCGACTTGCGCCCACATGGCATGCGGCCAGGTGCCGTCTTCGCAGGCCAGCACCGCAGCGGGGCTGGCCAGGTCGGCGAACAGGCGCTCGACCGTTGAATCGAACAGTTGTCTCATGATTAACGCATTCCCAGACCGCGCGCGATGATCCCGCGGAGTATTTCGCGCGTGCCACCGCGCAGTGAAAATGAAGGAGCCTCCTGGGTCAGGTAGGCCAATACCCGGGCGTGCTCGCTGCTCCCGCGCGTGGCGGGCAGGGTCTCGAGCAGCAGCTGCGCCAGTTCCGGCAGCTCCTGCTCGAAGGTGGTGCCGAGTTCCTTGACGACCGAGGCCTCCCAGGCCGGGTTGCGCCCCGCCGCCAGCTGGGCCGTCACCGCGAGCGACATCTGGCGCAGCGTGACCAGGCGCGCCGTCAGGCGTCCGATCTCGCGCGCCTGGTACGCATCCGGCTCGCAGCCGACTGCCTCGACCAGCGTATGCATCAGCGCGATCGAACTCAGGAAGCGCTCCGGCCCGCTGCGCTCGAAGGCCAGTTCGGCCGTTACCTGGGCCCAGCCCTGCCCTTCGGTGCCGATCAGGGCGTCGGCATCGAGCGTCAGGTCGTCGAAAAAGACTTCATTGAAATGCGTGGCCCCGGTCAGGTCCTTGATCGGCCGGATCGTGATTCCCGGCAGCGACAGGTCGATGATGAACTGGGACAGTCCCTCATTGCGCTTGCTGTCGATGCCGGTGCGTACCAGCGCGATCATGTAGTGCGAGCGATGGGCATTCGTGGTCCAGACCTTCTGCCCGTTGACCACCCACTTGTCGCCGGCGCGGCGCGCGCTGGTCTTGATGGAAGCGAGGTCGGAGCCGGAATTCGGTTCGCTCATGCCGATGCAGAAGAACTGCTCGCCGCGGCAGATCGCGGGCAGGTGGAATTCTTTCTGCGCCTCGCTACCGTAATGCAGGATCTGAGGTCCGCTCTGGCGGTCGGCGAACCAGTGGGCCGAGACCGGCGCGCCGGCGGCGAGCAGTTCCTCGATCACGACGTAACGGGCGAAGGGGCTGGCGTCGGCGCCGCCATAGCGTTTCGGCAGCGCCATCCCGACCCAGCCGCGCGCACCCAGGCGGCGGCTGAACTGGGCGTCGAATCCCATCCAGGATTCGGCGCGCCGGGTCGGCGGATAGTGCGCCAGGGCGTCGGCCAGGAAGGCGCGCACGTCGGCGCGAATGGCCTCGGCCTCGGGCGGAATGGGACTGAATGTGAACTGGTCGATGGACATGGGCGTTCATGCGTTGGAGTCGGACTCCTGGCCGCCGTGACGCGGCCAGGTCCCGGGAAGGTCGCCCTTCCCGTCAGCGGATGCTCAGAGCGCGGTCTGGGCGTCGGCGGCGGCGAACATCTTGTTGATGTCGCCCGAGGTCACCGGCCGGCTCGGGTCGCGCTCCGGCGCCGCGCCGCCCAGCCCGAGGGCCGGCTCGATGCTCACGTGCGTGGCCTGCGCCTTGAGCGCGCCGACGGTGCAGTTCTCGCGGCCGAGGACCGAGAAAGGATCGTAGGAGAATTCGCGCATCGCATTCAGGTGCGTGATCTTGTTGATGACCTCGTCCGACAGGTGCTGGGCCTGGCTCCAGAACACGTTCGCCGAATTCGGCCAGGTGCAGTCGGAGTGCGGGTAATCGCATTCCCAGGTGACCTTGTCGACATTGATCGAATCGAGGTTCTTCAGGCCGAAGGCATCCTCGATGAAGCAGGTGATGATGTGTTCGTTGAAGATATCGCTCGGCTTCTTGTCGCCGAAGTTCGAATTGGTCCACTCGTGGTGGTGGCTGTGCGTGAAGTCGGCGCGCTCGAGCAGGTAAGGAATCCAGCCGATGCCGCCTTCGGACAGGGCCATGCGCAGTTTCGGGAATTTCTTCCACATCGGCGCCCAGATCCAGTCGGCCGCCGAATTGGAGATCGAGATCGGCATCGAGGTGATCCAGGCGTCGATCGGCGATTCGTCCGATGCGTGGGCCGCCTTGACGCCGGTGCCGATGTGGCAGCAGATCACGACGTCGTTATCGGCGCAGGCCTTCCACAGCGGGTCCCAGTAGGCATTGTGGATCGACGGATAGCCGTGCACGGTCGGATTGTCGGACAGGGTCAGCGCATGCACGCCCTGGTCGGCCAGGCGCTTGACCTCGGCGGCGGCGGCCTGCATGTCCCACCAGGGAACCATCATGAGGGGGATGAAGCGGCCCGGCGCAGCATTGCACCAGTCGTGCAGGTGCCAGTCGTTATAGGCCTGGATCGCGGCCAGGCTGACCTCGCGGTCGTTCATCACCTGGAAGCGCTGGCCGGCGAAGCCCGGGAAAGTCGGGAAGCACAGCGAGCCGAGGACGCCGTTGGCGTTCATGTCGTCGACGCGCGCCTTGACGTCCCAGGTGCCGCGGCGCATCTGCTCGTAGGAGAGCGGCTCCATGCCGTATTCGTCCTTGGGGCGGCCGACCACCGAATTGAGGCCCATGTAGCCCGTCGCGCGGTCTTCGAAGACCCAGACGTCGCGCCCCTTGATGGACTCGACTTTCGGCTGGCGGCCCTTGAATTTGGCAGGCATGTGGCGGTCGAATGCGCCGCGCGGCTCGATCACGTGGTCGTCCACGCTGACCAGGATCAGGTCTTCATATTTCATCGTTGTCTCCGAGAATGTGATTTGTACAACCAGCGAATGGTTTTGTTCTGGCTTCAATTCTAGAACAGAAACCAGATTTATTAAACACTTTTTCGTTTTCTGTTCATAAAAAGTCGTGCAGCTTCAATCCCAGAGGACGTGCACGTGCTTCGGTCCGCGCAATTGCGCGCCCGTGATGTGCGGCGCGGGCATGTCCGGATCCAGGCGCAGGTTCGGCATCAGGTCGAGGATGGCGTTGACGGCCACCTGCAGCTCGGTCTTGGCGATGAACTGCCCGATGCACATGTGCGGGCCGAAGCCGAAGCCGAACGAAGGTTTCGGCTTGCGGTCGATGTCGAACTCCTCGCTGTTCTCGAATGCTTCCTCGTCGCGGTTGGCCGAACTGACGATGCACTGGACCATCGCCCCTTTCGGAATCGCCATCCCGGCCAGTTCCAGGTCCTCGGCCGCCTGGCGCACCTTGAAGGTGGCGACCGGCTCGAAGCGGATCGCCTCGTCGATCGCCTTCGGGATCAGGCTGCGGTCCTGGCGCACGCGCTCGAGCAGCGCCGGGCGCTCGAGGAGCAGCGTCATCAGGGTGCCGAAGGTACGCGTGGTGGTCTCGGCCGCTGCCGGCAGCAGCGAGCGCACGAAGGTGGTCACCTCATGGTCGTCGAAGCTGCGGCCATCGCTCTCGGCGCGGATCAGGCGGCTGATCAGGTCGTCGCTGGCGGCGCCGTTCCTGCGCACTTCGACCACCGCCTCATGGGTCGCGTCGTAGAGCGACTTGGCGGCCTCCATGGCCGCCTTGCGGGCCAGCGCGGCCTTTTCCGCGTCGACCTGGGGTCCGGCCAGGATGGCCAGCGCCCAGGCGGCGTACTGCTTGATCTTTTCCGGCTCGCTGCCCGGGAATCCGATCAGGGCGTAGATCAGGCGGATCGGGAAGTACAGGCCGAATTCCATCAGGTCGGCCTTCTTCGTCGGCACCAGCTCGGCCAGGAACTCCTTGCGCAGGATCGGATCCATTTTCGAATCGCGCCAGCGGTTGACGACTTCCGGCATGAAGATCGGCTGCAGCAGCGCCCGTGCTTTCTTGTGCGCTTCGCCATCCATGCCCGTCAGGATCAGGCCATCGAAGAAGGAACCCAGGCCTTCGGCGATGAAGCCGCTGGTGTAGTTGGTGGCGTCGCGCAGCACCGCCATCGTTTCCTTGTACTTGAACACCGTGAAGGTCGGCCGGTTCGCGTCGAGCCCGGCGATATTCGGCACGCCAAGCTTGCCCATGAAGTTCTCGGCGATGATCGGAGAATGCTTGCGCATGTCGCGGTAGATCGCGTGCAGGTCGACATCCCCGCCACGGTAATTGTCGGCCACGCCCGAATAGGCACTCTCGAGACTCACTTCTTTCACACTGCTCATGCTGTCATCCTCCGGTTGTTGGTCCTGGTGGTGCGCGGACCTTTAGTTGAACACTTTTGCAGATAGTGCTCTATTTCCGGAGGATTGCCAAGCAATTCGCGTTGGGCTGGCTGCGCTACGGGATCATCAGGCCGCCGTCCACGGCGAGGGTCTGGCCGGTGATGAAGCGGGCGCCGTCGCTCATCATGAAGACAACGAAGGGCGTCATGTCGCGGTCCGGATCGCCCAGCCTGCCGCCGAGCGGGATCAGGCCGGCCATCATCGCGTCATGCGCGGCCAGCGCCGGCGCATCCATGCGTGCGCGGTGCGCTTCGTACATCGGCGTCCACATCCCTGGCGCAGCGGCATTCACGCTGATGCCGTGGCGGCCCCACTCCTTGGCCACGGTCCGGGTCCAGCCCAGCACGGCGGCCTTGGCGGCGGAATAATGGGCGCAGCCGGGCAGCCCCATCACTCCCGCGGCCGAGCCGAAGTTCAGGATGCGCCCGCCGTGCTCGCGTAGGTGCGGAAAGGCTGCCTGGTTGGTGTTCATCGTCCCGCGCGCGTTGACGTCGAACATCAGGTCCCAGTCGGCGTCCAGGATGGACTCCGCGGGGGCCGCCCGTTCGACGCCGGCGATGTTCACCAGGCCGTCGAGCCCGCCCAGCCAGGCCGTGGCGGCTCCGAACGCGGCATCGACCTCGGCGCGCAGGCGCACGTCGCAGTGAAAATAGCGTGCGGCGCCTGGGCCGACCGCGTCCGCACGGCCCGCCTCCTCCCTGCCCGCCGCGTCGTTGACGTCCATCGCAGCCACCTGCGCACCGGCCGCTACCAGGCCGCGCAGGACGCTCGCGCCAATGCCGCCGGCCGTGCCGGTGACGATCAGCCGTTTGCCGTTCAGTTGCATATCCCCTCCTTCAGTTGGTCGAATAGCCTGGTCATGCGCGCTGCGGACCGATGCGCAGCGCCTGCACGCTGCCAGCGCCCAGCGCGGCGGACATCAGCCAGAACAGGACCGGCGCGCCGACCGCCGTTCCGAGCGCGCCGAACAGCAAGGGCATGGCCGCCATCGAGACGTGAATCGCCATCGAACGCAGCGCCAGCGCTTCGCCATGCCGCTCGGGCGGGGTGAGCTCGTGCAGCGTGGCCATGATCGCGGGCTGCACCATGCCCAGCGCGATGCCGAGGACGGCGGCGCAGGCCGCCATCGCCCAGGCGCTGCGCAGCAGCGGGTAGGCGCCGAATACCGCGCAGGTGAGCAGCAGCGCCGCCGCCAGCAGCGTGCGCCGCGCCAGACGTCCGGCCAGCAGCGGCATCAGCAGGCGCACCGACATCGACGCGACCGCATACGCGGCGAGAACGCTGCCCAGCGCGGAGGCGCTCAGGCCGCGCTCGACGCCCAGCAGCGGCAGCGCGAAGCCATGGACGTCCCAGCTGAGCGAAACCAGCCAGCTGACGAACAGCAGGCGGCGAAACGGCGCCAGCCGCAGCAATTCGAAGGCGGAGGCTTTGCGCGCCGCTTGCGCCGCTGCCACGCGTGGCGCTTCGGGCGGCACCGCCTGGGCCGCCAGCAAGGTGGCGGCCGGCAGCAGTGCCAGTGCAAGGAAGGCGGACCGGAACCCGGCGTGGTCGATCAGCAGCCCTGCCAGCATCGGGCCGAACAGGCCGGCGATCGCAGGCGCGAGCGCGATCCAGCTGAAGACGCGCAGACGCTCGGTGTCGCCCGTGGCCAGGCGGCTGGCGCTGCGCTGGATCGCGATCATCCCGAAGCCCGACCCGGCGCCGCTGAGCGCGGCGGCCGCGCACAGCGTGAACAGGTTCTGGCTTGCCGCCACCAGCAGCGTTCCGGCCAGCGCGCAGCCGGCGGCGATGCGCACCGGCAGGTGGTAGCCGCGCCGGTCCGCCAGGCGCCCGGCCGGCAGCGCCAGCAAGGCGGGAAACACGGCGAACATCGTCATGACCAGGCCCACCGACCAGGCCGAACGGCCCAGCGCCAGCACGTTCAGGGGCGCCGCCAGCCGCACGCCCTGGGCGCAGGCGTGCAGGCCGACCTGGCAGGCCAGCATGGCGGCCAGCGCCGCGTGCGGCCTGCGTACGAGCGTGGCCGCGCTAGGCATGCGCGCTTTCGATGGCGGCCAGCGCCTGTTCGAACAGGCGCACGGCCGACGCATGGTGTACCGCGCCGGTGTCCGGGTCGCCCTGGCCGGCGCAGGAGCGCGCATAGCTTGCCTCGAGCATGATGCCGAGCTTGAAGCGTGCCAGCGCCACATACCAGCCGATCGCGGCGAGGTCGCGCCGGCTGCCCGCGCGGTAGCGCTCGACCAGTTCGCCGGTGGAGGCCAGGCCCTGCGCCGGCTCGATGCGGATCGTCCCGGCGCCGCGCCCGCCGGCATCGGGCCAGGTGGCCACCAGCCAGCCCAGGTCGAGCAGCGGGTCGCCGATCGTCGCCAGCTCCCAGTCGATGATCGCGGCGAGTTCGGGTCGATCGCGGCGGAACATCACGTTGCCGAAATGGTAATCGCCGTGCAGGATCCCGGGCGTAAACCCCGCCGGCATGTGTGCGCCGAGCCAGCCGGCCACCCGGGCCACGCCCGGCAGCGACTGCGGCCCCGGCCAGCCTGGGTGCCGGCCGCAGTCCTCGAGGTGGCGCAGCCAGCGCGGTACCTGGCGCGCGAGGAAGCCTTCGGGCTTGCCGAAATCGGCCAGTCCGGCCTGGTGCGGCTCGATCTCGTCGAG
>Ga0209023_10002346_pt1 | contig 23830 bp, 20 predicted proteins | sample LakOneMetagenome_FD_187468 | JGI IMG/M metagenome (GOLD analysis project Ga0209023, IMG submission 187468) | Freshwater and sediment microbial communities from Lake Erie, Canada (SPAdes) (version 2) | ecosystem: Environmental > Aquatic > Freshwater > Lentic | place: Lake Erie, Canada... | reverse complement strand
AGCACATCGGTGATCTCGATACGGCAGAAGCTATCCGCTTCTTCGAGGAGACGGTGGATCACCTGCTCTCGACGCTGGATGTCGAGCCGGTCGTCGTCGCCCATGACCTCCATCCCAACATGGCTTCGACCCGGTTCGCCGAGGTGAGTGGCAGGAGGTTGATCGCGGTCCAGCATCACCATGCCCATGCGGCCGCCGTGATGGCGGAACATGGCGTCACCGGACCTGTGCTGGCGCTGGTGCTCGATGGCTTCGGCCACGGCAGCGATGGCGGTAATTGGGGCGGCGAGCTGCTGTCATGCGAGGGGGCGCGGTTCCGGCGGATCGGCCATCTCTCGCCGATCAAGCTGCCGGGCGGTGATCGCGCGGCGCGCGAGCCCTGGCGGATCGCCGCCGGCGTGCTGCATGCGCTGAACCGCGGCGGGACGATTGCGAAGCGCTTTGCGGCGCAGCCGCAGGCCGCGCGTCTTTGTGCCCTGCTCGAGCAAGCCGGCATGCCGACGACGACCAGCGCCGGCCGTCTGTTTGACGCCGCAGCGGCCCTGCTGGGCCTCTGCCCGGTACAAAGCTACGAGGGCGAAGCCGCCATGAAGCTGGAAGCGCTCGTTCGCACGCCGCGCATCGCGGAGGACGGCTGGACCATCGAGAACGACGTGCTGTCGCTGTTTCCGTTGCTCGAGCGCCTTGCGGCCGGGAGCATCGATCCCGTCGCCGGCGCCGAGTTGTTCCACGGCACCTTTGCTGCCGCCTGTGTCGACTGGATCGGACGTGCGGCGCGCAAAAGCCGTATCGCAACGGTAGCGTTGAGCGGCGGCTGCTTCCTCAATGCGGTCCTTGCCGGTGAAATCGAGCGTGGCTGTATTGCCGCCGGGCTGTCGCCATTGCTGCCGCGCCAGGTGCCGCCCAATGACGGGGGGCTCAGCCTCGGGCAGGCCTGGATTGCCGCGCTCCAAATATTTGAACAACAAGGCCTGGAAGGAACCGCCTGATGTGTCTCGCGATACCTGCTGAGGTCACCAAGCTGCTGCCTGACGCGATGGCCGTCGTTACCCTCGACGGCGTCAGCAAGGAGATATCGGTCGCTCTGATCGAAGATCTCGCGGTCGGCGACTATGTGATCATCCATGTCGGCTATGCGCTGACCAAGATCGATCCGGAGGAGGCGATGCGGACACTCGAATTGTTGCGTGAACTCAGCGCCGAGAGGCAAGGGGCCGCGTCATGAAATATGCCGACGAATTTCGCGACAAGGCGATCGCGCTCGGCCTCGCCAAGGCGATCCGCGCCGAGGTTGATCCGGAAAGGCCATATCGCTTCATGGAGTTCTGCGGCGGCCATACGCATGCGATCTCGCGTTACGGCCTCGAAGACCTGCTGCCGAAAAACGTGCGGATGATCCACGGTCCCGGCTGTCCGGTCTGCGTGCTGCCGGCCGGTCGCATCGACATGGCGATCCGGCTCGCGGAGCGAAGCGAGGTGATCCTGTGCGTATACGGCGACCTGATGCGCGTTCCGGGCTCGCAAGGGGCGTCGCTCCTGAAGGCGAAGGCGCGCGGCGCCGACGTTCGCATGGTCTATTCCACCATCGATGCGATCCGGATCGCCGAGGATAATCCCGAGCGCGAAGTCGTGTTCTTCGCCATCGGCTTCGAGACCACGACGCCGCCGACCGCGGTCATGATCCGGCTGGCCGAAAAGAAGCAGCTCGGAAACTTCAGCGTATTCTGCAACCACGTCCTGACGCCGCCGGCGATGCAGAACATCCTGGAGAGCCCCGACATCCGCAACATCGGCCGCGTCGAGATCGACGGCTTTGTCGGGCCCGCCCACGTCTCGACCATCATCGGCACGGCGCCCTATGATTTTTTCGCCGAGGAATTCGGCAAGCCGGTCGTGATCGCCGGCTTCGAACCGCTCGACATGATGCAGGCGATCCTGATGCTGGTGCGGCAGATCAACGAGGCCAGGCATGAGGTCGAGAACCAGTATAGCCGGGCAGTGACGCGTGAAGGTAATTTGCGCGCCAAGGAGGAGGTCTCCGACATCTTCGAGCTGCGCGACCAGTTCGAGTGGCGCGGCCTCGGACAGGTGCCCTATAGCGGGCTGAAGCTGAAACGAAGCTATGCCAACTACGATGCCGAGGTTCGTTTCGACATGAACGAGCAGCGGGTCGACGACAATCCCGCGTGCGAATGCGGCGCCATCCTGCGCGGGGTGAAGAAGCCGATCGACTGCAAGCTGTTCGGCACGGTGTGCACGCCGGAGACGCCGATGGGGTCCTGCATGGTCTCGTCCGAAGGCGCCTGCGCCGCACACTGGACCTATGGCCGCTTCCGCGACCACCAGCAGAGACAGGCGTCATGAAAGCCTATCAGCGCAAACTCGACATCAGGAACGGCTGCGTCGACCTGTCTCACGGTTCCGGCGGCCGCGCCATGGCGCAGTTGATCTCGGGGCTGTTTCACGAGGCCTTTGGCAATGAATGGCTGGCGCGTGGCAACGACCAGTCGGCTTTCGACGTCGGCGCCGGACGCATGGTGATGACGACAGACGGCTATGTGGTCTCGCCGCTGTTCTTTCCCGGCGGCAATATCGGCTCACTGGCGGTGCACGGTACCGTCAACGATATCGCCATGGCCGGCGCGCGACCGCTGTATCTGTCGGCGAGCTTCATTATCGAGGAGGGCTTTCGCTTCGCCGACCTCAAGATGATCGCGGAGTCCATGGGCGAAGCGGCGCGCTCGGCCGGCGTCCACATCATCACGGGCGACACCAAGGTGGTCGAGCGCGGCAAGGCGGACGGCCTGTTCATCTCGACTGCCGGCGTCGGCGTTGTGCCTGACGGGCTCGATCTCTCGGCCGGGAATGCGCGTGTTGGCGACCGGGTTCTGATTTCCGGCACCCTCGGCGATCACGGCGTTGCCATCATGTCGAAGCGGCAGAACCTCGCCTTCGAAACCGAGATCGTCTCGGACTCGGCGTCGCTGCACGATCTCGTCGCAACGATGGTGGAAGCCGGCGGCCACGGCATTCGCCTGATGCGCGACCCCACGCGCGGCGGTCTGGCAGCCACGCTGAACGAGATCGCCGAACAGTCCGACCTAGGCTTCCGCCTCCAGGAGGATGCGATCCCGGTAAAGCCGGGAGTGGCTGCAGCCTGTGAGCTGCTCGGGCTCGATCCGCTCCATGTCGCCAACGAGGGCAAGCTGGTCGCGATCGTGGCGCCGGAGGTTGCCGACGCGGTGCTGGCGGCAATGCGGGCGCATCCGCTCGGCAGCGACGCAGCCGAGATCGGCGAGGCCGTTGCCGACGACCATCATTTCGTGCAAATGGCAACGAGCTTTGGCGGCGGCCGAATCGTCGACTGGCTATCGGGCGAGCAGTTGCCCCGGATCTGCTGAGGCTCATGATGCGCATTCTACTGCTGTCGCATTCCTTCAACAGCCTGACGCAGCGGCTTCATGTCGAGCTGAGCGAACGTGGTCATGAGGTCTCGGTCGAACTCGATATTCATCCGGACGTGACGCGCGAGAGCGTGACGCTCCACCGGCCCGATCTGGTGGTCGCGCCGTTCCTGAAGCGCGCGATCCCGGACGACGTCTGGCGGAGCGTACGTTGCCTGATCGTCCATCCCGGTCCGCCCGGTGACCGTGGACCGGCGGCGCTCGACTGGGCGATTCTCGAAGGCGTGAGCGAGTGGGGTGTCACCGTGCTGCAGGCGGATGGCGAATTCGACGCCGGTCCGATCTGGGCGTTCCGCACCTTCCCGATGCGGCGCGTAGCCAAGTCCAGCGTCTACCGCAACGAGGTGACCTCATGCGCGGTGGGGGCGGTGCTCGAAGCAATTGACTCGATCCAGTCCGGGCGAACGCCGCCGCAGCCGATGCTCCCAGGAGATCCGCGCATTCGCGTGCGCGGGCCCTGCCGTCAGGCGGACCGGGCGATCGACTGGCAGCACGACACGACCGCGACCGTCCTGCGCAAGATCAACAGCGCCGACGGCATGCCGGGCCTTGTCGACAGCCTGTTCTTCGAGGACGTCAGGGTGTTCGACGCGCATGAGGCGCAGGATGTCTCCGGCGTGCCCGGCACGGTTGTGGCGCAATGCGACGGGGCGCTCGCGCGCGCGACCGTGGATGGCGCGGTCTGGATCGGCCATGTCAGGCGGCTGGTGCCGAAGAGCCTGAAACTGCCGGCGGCGAAGGTGTTTGCCGCACAGGCGGCGCACCTGCCGCATCGGCCCGGCTGCGGCTACGGCCCGATACACTATCGCGAGCATGGCGGGGTCGGCGAGCTCAGCTTCTGCTTCTACAACGGCGCCATGAGCAGCGGCGACTGCCAGGCCCTGCTCGAGGCCTATCGGGCTGCGCTCGTGCGCCCGACCAGGGTGCTGTTACTGACCGGCGGCCATGACTACTGGTCGAACGGCATTCATCTTGCCGAAATCGAGGCCGCCGACAGCGCCGCGGACGAGTCATGGCGCAACATCAACGCGATCGACGATCTCACGCGTTCGATCATCGAGACCACCGACCGACTGGTCGTGTCGGTCATTCGCGGCAACGCGGGCGCGGGTGGCGTATTTCTGAGCCTCGCCGCCGACGAGGTCTGGGCGAGCGACCAGATCGTCCTCAATCCGCACTACAAGGATATGGGCAATCTCTACGGCTCGGAATACTGGACCTATCTGTTGCCGCGCCGTGCGGGTGCGGCCAACGCTACTCGAATCACGCAGTGCCGGCTCCCGATGGGGGTGAAGGAGGCGCAGCGTCTCGGTATCATCGACCATGTGCTGTCCGGCGCGGAGCTTGCGAGCGCCGATCTCGTCGAGCGCGGCGCGGCCATGGCCGCCGACGCGGGCTTTACCGCCCGCCTTGCCGAAAAGCAGCGACGGCGCGCGGCCGATGAGGCCGAGAAGCCGCTGCAGGCTTATCGCGACGAGGAGCTGCGGCGAATGCGGCTCAATTTCTACGGATTCGATCCGAGTTATCACGTCGCCCGCTTCAACTTCATTCACAAGGTGCCGAAATCGCGCACGCCGCTGACCATTGCCAATCACCGGTCGCGCCGGAGGTCTGCCGAATTCACCCGCATGGCGGTGCCATCATGAGCGTGCAGGGAACCATTCTGGTCATCGACGACGAAATTCGCTCACAGGAAGCGCTGCGGCGCGTGCTCCGCGATGATTTCGAGGTACTTTGCGCCAGCAGCGCTGCGGACGCCGAAAAATTGCTGGAAGGCGAAATCGTCCACGCCATCCTCTGCGACCAGCGCATGCCGCACGAATCCGGCGTCAGCTTCCTGAAGCGCGTCCGGGAGCTGTGGCCCGATCCGGTACGGATGATCATCTCCGGCTATTCGGACTCCGAGGACATCATTGCGGGTCTCAACGAGGCCGGCATCTATCAATACATCACCAAGCCCTGGCAGCCCGAGCGTCTCGTCGATATCGTCAAGGAGGCGGTCCAGCTCTACAGGCTGCAGAAGGAGACGGAAACTGCGGGCGTCGACGTCAAGGCGACGCCGGAGCACATCAAGAAAGTCGTCTCGGTCAAGCGCGGCGCTGCCAAGCAGCTCTACGATTTCAACCGGATCGTGCATTCCCCTGATAGTCCGATGCATGGCGTCATCGAGCTCGGCCGGCGCGCTGCCGAGTACGACATCTCGGTGCTGATTACCGGAGAGTCTGGGACCGGCAAGGAGTTGCTGGCGCGCGCCATCCACTACGGCTCGGCCCGTGCCAACAAGGCCTTCGTGGTGGAGAACTGCGGTGCGCTGCCCGACGAACTGCTGGAAAGCGAATTGTTCGGTTGCAAGAAGGGAGCCTTCACCGGCGCTTACCAGGATCGCATCGGCCTGTTCGAGGTCGCCGACGGCGGCACCATCTTTCTCGACGAAATCGGCGAGACCTCTCCGGCGTTCCAGGTGAAGCTGCTGCGTGTCCTGCAGGAGAGCGAGATCCGGCCGCTCGGTGCGCAGCGGGTCCGCAAGGTTGACGTCCGCGTGGTGGCCGCCACCAATCGGGACCTCGAGGCCGAGGTCGAAGCCGGACGCTTCCGGCGCGATCTCTACTATCGGCTGGCGGCCTTTCCGGTCCACATGCCGGCGCTGCGCGAGCGCCCTATGGACATTGGGTTGATCGCAGAAAGGGTGCTGTCGTCGGTAAAGACCGCCTTCAATCGACCGAGTCTGCGTTTTTCGGCTTCGTCCGTAGAGGCCTTCGCCAAGTACCATTGGCCGGGCAACGTGCGCGAGCTGCAGAACGAGATCCAGCGCATGGCGGTTCTGGCCGATGCAGACGAATTGCGGGCGCCGCCGCTGCTCGGCCGGTCCAATGGCAGGCGGCCGGCCACGGCGGTTCATGGCAAGTTGAACGGCTCGGCGACCCTCAAGGACAAGGTGGAGGATCTCGAGAAGTCGGTTATCATCAGCTATCTGGAGCGGTACGAAGGCAATATCAGCCGGGTCGCGAGCGAGCTTGGGTTGTCGCGTGTCGGTCTCAGGAACAAGCTGTCCAGATATGATTTGAGAAAAAATGCCAAAGGCGACGCATTCCCCTGAAACCGGCGAAACTGAATCGCTGCTGAAGCTGATCACCAATCGCGGTGCGATCGAGTTCGACCACGAGCGCGAAGGCGCCTGGATCGAAGTCATCCGCAAGATGGACGAGGTCTATTCCGACCTGCTGCGCTATGAGGTCGATCTCGAACACAAGAATGCGGAGCTGGAGGAAGCACAGGCCTTCGTTACCAACGTCATCGAATCCGTCTCCGACATCCTCATTGTCTGCGACGCGAAGGGATTGGTGCAGCAGGTCAACTCCGCGTTCCAGCATATGCTCGGCCGCGGTGTCGCGGACATTGTCGGCAAGAACATCGCCGAAGTCATCGATGCTGCGGATAATGCCAGGCTGGTTCCGCTGCTCAAGCTGCGAAGCGCATCGGATGTCGTCGACGGCGAACTGCGGTTTTCGAGCGAAGGCGGCAGCTCCGATCTGTTCGCCATCAACAGCTCCCCGCGCCACGATCATCGCGGCCGCTTCATCGGCGTGGTGCTGACGGGACGTCCGATCGGCGAACTCCGCCGCGCCTACGAAGCGCTGCACAAGGCGCATCACGAATTGCAGCGCGCCCAGCGGCAACTGGTCGAGCAGGAAAAAATGGCGAGCCTTGGTCGTCTGGTCGCCGGTGTCGCCCATGAGCTGAACAACCCGATCAGCTTCGTCTACGGCAACATCCACACCTTGATGAGGTACCGCACGTCGATGGTCGCCTATCTCGACGCGATCCACGGCAAGACCGAAACGGACGACCTCGGCGCCCTGAAGAAGAACCTGCGCATCGACGACATCCTGGAGGATTTCGGTCCGCTGATCGAAGGCACGCTGGAGGGGGCGGTGCGGATCAGCGAGATCGTAAAGAACCTGCGCCGGCTGTCTTTCAGCAAGATCGGCGAGGTCGAGCGCGTCAACATCGGGCGGCTGATCAACACCGCGGTCTTGTGGGCCGTCCGTACCAAGCAGGTACGTATCGAATTGCAGATGGAGATCGAGCCGGAGCTCTGGATTTCCGGCAATGAAGGGCAGTTGCACCAGGTGATCGTCAACCTGGTCGAGAATGCCATCGATGCGATGCGCGGCACCGAGCTGCCGCGACTGGTCGTCTCCGCTTCCCGCAAGGGCAACGAAATCCTGTTCCGGATTTCGGACAACGGCCCGGGAATCGACAAGGATCACATCAGCCACATCTTCGAACCGTTCTTCACCACCAAGCGGGTCGGCGAGGGCACCGGGCTTGGCCTTTGGATCAGCTACGGCATCGTGCGTGAGCATGGTGGCGAGCTCTTTGCCGTCAACGAGCCGCAAGGCGGTGCGACCTTCTCTTTTGCGCTGCCGGCCGGGTAGCCGCGCGCTGCGGTGATTGCCGAACGGCACAAACGGCGATAATGATCACCGATTCGAGCCGAACCGCGTTGATTTCGTTGATATTTCGCAATAGAGATGTAGCCCAACGCTGAGAACTCTCGGCTTTTCGTCATTTCCCGCGGCCTGATCGCATTCGAAACGGAGACCGGGTGTCAGAACAAGGCTTACGGATCGGCACGCGCAAGAGCGCGATGGCGCTGGCGCAGACGGACGAGGTCGCGCGGCTGCTGCGATCCGCCAATCCCGGCCTCGCCGTCGAGATCGTCAGGTTCGAAACCCGCGGCGACCAGGACCAGACCAGCAAATTGCTTCGCCATGGCGGCAAGGGCGGCGCTTTCGTCGCCGAGATCCGCGGCGCCATGCATGCGGGCGAATTGCAGGCGGCGATGCATTCGCTGAAGGATGTCCCGGGCAACGAGGAGACGCCGGGTCTCGTGCTCGCGGCGATGCTGGCGCGCGACGCCGCCAATGACTCGCTGGTGCTGCGTCCGGGCCTATCTCTCGAGACGTTCAAGGCACAGCGCGGCAAGGGCTTCAAGATCGGCACCAATGCGGTGCGGCGTGCGGCCTATCTGCGTCGGCTGTTTCCGGAAGCCACCGTAATTCACTATCGCGGGGCGGCCGACACCCGTATCGCAAAACTCGATCGCGGCGACATGCAGCGGCTTCCCGGTGGCGGCGAAGTCGGGCCTGCGGATGCGCTGGTGATGGCGCGGTCAGGCCTAGAGCGCATCGGCATGACGTCGCGCATTGCGCATGATTTCTCGGTCGCTGAAATGCTGCCGGCGGTTGGCCAGGGCATCGTTGCGGTCGAATGCGTCGAGAAGGATTGGGCGACGCGCGGCTATCTGGCGAAGATCGAAAACATGCCGTCACGGCTCCGCGCCGAGGCCGAGCGTGAGGTGCTGTGGGTGCTGAACGGCCATTGCAACTCGCCGATCGCCGGCCACGCAACGATCGATGGCGGCGAGATGACCTTGACCGGGTCGGTGCTGGACGAAGCAACCGGTCACTTCATCGAAGCTTCGCGACGCGGTGCGGCAGATCGCCCTCGCGAACTCGGCCGCGCCGTCGGCCTCGAGCTGCTTGCGCAGGGCGCTGCCGAAATCATCGAGCGCAACCGGCCGGACGAGCACTAGCTAACGCCTTTCGCGGAAGGACACACTGCGTCTGGTGACAGGGAGGTTGCGCGCATGCGCTTACCGCGCCTATCGCGTCGTTCCGCGAAGTTATCTCGGCCCTGAACCGGGTTACTGCGGCTCGATGCCGGCTTCGCGCGTCACACGCTTCCACTTCTCGATATCGGCGTGCATCAGGTTCGCGAACTCTTCCGGGCTGTTGCCGGCCGGTTCTATGCCTTGCTCGGTCAGGAGCTTTTCCATCTCGGGTGTCTTGAGCGCATCCCTGACGAGCTTGTTGAGCTTGTCGATGATTGGCCGCGGCGTACCCGCCGGCGCCAGCACACCGTTCCAGCCGACGACCTCGTAGCCGGCCAGTCCCGCTTCCGCGATCGTCGGAATATCCGGAGCGATCGTCAGCCGCTTCGCGGTGCTGATGCCGAGTGCGCGCACCGTTCCGGCCTTGACCTGCGGCAGCGCCGTGATCGGCGTGTCGAAGAAGGCCGCGACCTCGCCCGTCATTACCGCTTGTTGCGCCTGCGGCACGCTACGGTAGGGGACATGCGTTATCTTCACGCCGGCGGTAGAGAGGAACAGCTCCATCGACAGATGGGCCAGACTGCCGACGCCGACGGACGCGTAGTTGAGCTGCCCCTTGCGCGCCAGTTCGACGAACTCCTTCACCGTTTTCGCCGGCGACGTGTTCGGCACCAGCAGGATTTCGCTGACTTTCGTCACCATCGAGATCGGTGCAAAGTCCTTCTCGCTGTCGTAGGGCAGTTTGGCGTAGAGCGCCGGATTGGCGGCGTGGCTCGGGAACACCATCAGCAAGGTGTAGCCGTCGGGCTCGGCCTGCGCGACCGCGCGGGTTCCGATCGTGCCGCCGGCGCCGGTGCGGTTGTCGATGACCACGGGTTGTCCGACTTGTTCGCTGATGTGCTTGCCGACCAGCCGCGCCAGGATATCGGTGATGCCGCCGGCCCCCGTCGGCACGATCAGCTTGATGGTGTGGTTCGGATAGTCCTCGGCTTGTGCAGTGGGACACCACGCCAGCGCCAGGCAGACGACCAGAAATGCGCGCAACCGCAAAGTGCACATCAGTCGTCTCCAGCCCCGTATTGTTTTTCGTCGCGGGCAGGATAGCGGACCTCGACGCGGATGGATAGAAGGCCGATCGCAGCGCCGGCGCGATTGCGCTCAGCGCACGACGTCGCTCCATTGCGGACAGGCGCGCTGGTCGACCGGGACCAGCCATGCCTTGTAGTTGGTCTTGTCGATGACTTCGGCCGGCAGCAACACCTTGTCCGGCAGCGGCTCGTGCTTGAGATGACGCACCGCCGCCCGCGTCGCCGTACAGCCGATCTTGAACATGTTGAAATCGACGGTGGCGAGGATCGAGCCGGCCTCGATCTGCTTCACCGCGGGAAGAATGCCGTTGATGCCGATCACGATCGCGGTGCGGTTGGCGGCCTTCAAGGCTTCCAGTACGCCGAGCGCCATGCTGTCGTTGGCGGAAAGCACCGCGTCGACCTGCGGATGTTCGGCGAGCAGCTTCTCCATCACGCGCTTCGCATCGGGCTGCTGATAATTGCCGACCCCGGAGCCGAGCACTTCGATGCCGGGAAATTCGGCATAGGCGCGCTGATAGCCGCGAACACGTTCGCGGTTGGTCGGCGCGGCCGGCGTGCCCTCGATGACGACGATCCTGCCCTTGCCGCCCATATGATCGAACAGGTATCGCGCCTCGCGGTAGCCGATCTCGAAATCGTCGGCGCCGACATAGGTGACGAAATTGCCCGGCAGCGGATTGGAAACCAGCACCACCGGAATTCTGGCGTCGTTCAGTTTCTTCACGGAATCGATCATCGCGATATCGTCGACCGGAATAAAGACAACTGCATCCGGTCGGTCCTTGAGAACCTGATCGATCATCGCCTTCTGTTCATCGACGTTGTCCGGCTGCTTCGGCACGTAATGCACGACTTTGGCGCCGGTGGAGCGCGCGATCTGGTCGGAGGCGATGCGGAAGGCTTCATAAGCGGGGTTGGTCATATTTTTGGTGAACACCGCGATCGTCATCTCGGCGGCGCTCGCGTTGACTGCGCCGAGGAGCATCGCGCCCGATATTATTGCCGCCATCAGAACACGCATGGTCGCCTCCGTTACAGCCACAAGATCTTCTTGCGGTAGTCGAGATCGGTCAGCAGCGGCCCCGCTGGACCCTGGTGGAATACGGCGCCGCGCTCCAGCGCGAAGACGCGATCGGCCAAAGCCAGCACCAGATCGAGATTATGCTCGACGATCACGATGGACATGTGCTGCCGTAGCTGGTCGAACACCTTGAACAATTCGAGGACCACGGCCGGCGCCAGGCCTTCGAACGGCTCGTCCAGCAGCAGCAGTTTGACGTTGCCCGACATCGCGCGTGCGACGGCCGCCATCTGCTGCTCGCCGCCGGAGAGATAATCCGCGGCGACTTCCATACGCTCGCGCAGGCGCGGGAAATGGTGGAAGATCTGCTCCTCGTTCCACACCACGCCGTTGCTGCCGTCGGTCTGGCGCGCCAGGTGACCGAGCGCGAGATTTTCCCGAACCGTCATGCCCGCGAACAGGCCGCGGCCCTGCGGCACGTAGCCGATCCCGGCGCGGGCGATATCCGGCGCCGGCAGACGGGAGATATCCCGGCCGGCATAGTTGATCTCCCCTGACGACAGCGGCACGAGGCCGGCAAGTGTCTTCAGCAGCGTCGACTTGCCGGCGCCGTTGCGGCCGAGCAGGGCGACGATCTCGCCTTCGCGCACGTCCAGCGTGGCGTCATGCAGGATATGGCTCTTGCCGTAGAACGTGTTGACGCGTTCGAAGCGTAGCACCGGCGCAGTGCCGGTTCCGACCGCTTCGGTGCGCCTGTGCTCGACCTCCGGCACGCCGGTGCCGGTATAGATCTCCTGCACCCGGCGATCGGCGCGCACCGCATCGGGCGTGCCGGTCATCAGCACCTCACCCTGGTTCATGACCGTGACGCGGTGCGAAAAACCGAGCACGCGGTCGATGTCGTGCTCGACGATCAGCACCGGAATGTTGGCGGCAATGTTCTTGACGAGGTTCGAGACGCGTTCACGCTCGGCGGCGGCAAGCCCCGCCAGCGGCTCGTCGAGCAGCAGCACCTGCGGTTTGGAACCAAGCGCGATGCCGAGATCGATCAGCCGTTGCCCGCCATAGGAAAGTTCGCCACCCTCGATGGCCTCGATGCCTTCGAGCCCGAGAAACTTGATCAGCTCCGCAGTTTCGGCGTGGATCGTTTCGTAGTCGTCGATGTCGCGCCACAAGTTGAAGCGCATGTCGCTGCGCGCCTGCAGCGACAGCCGCAGGTTTTCATATATCGACAGACCCTTGAACAGATTGGTGATCTGGAACGAACGGGCGAGTCCCCGATGGCAGATCAGGTCGGACGGCACGCCCTGGATTTCGCTGCCGTTGAGCTTGATTGTGCCATTGTCGGTCGGGAACAGGCCCGAGATCAGGTTGAACAGCGTGGTCTTGCCGGCGCCGTTCGGCCCGATCAGCGCATGGATTTCACCGGCGCCGATCATGAGGCTGGCATCGGTGACGGCACGAATGCCGCCAAAGGTTTTCGAGACGTGGCTCACTTCCAGCACGGTGCCAGACAGTCCCTTAGGCAGCAGAAAGCCCGGCAGCGGCAGGCCGTCATAGATATTGCGCCGGCTCATCGCGGCGCTCTCTTCCGGCGCCGGCCACCAGCGTTTGCCAAGGGTGTCCCAGATCCCGACGAGACCGCCCGGCGAGTACAGCACGAAGGCGACGAAGATCAGCCCGAACCAGAGCAGCCAGTTCGGCGTCCAGATCGAGAACAGTTCGCGGAACAGGATGAAGAACAGCGCGCCGAGCGCCGGTCCGAGCATGCTGCGCATGCCGCCGATCACGACGATGGCAAGCAGTTCGCCGGAAAACGGCACCGAGACCGCTTCGGCGGAGACCAGATAGTTCTGGAACCCGATCAGGCCGCCGGCAAAGCCGGTCACCACCGCCGAGATCACGAACACGCCGAGCTTGTAGCGCTCCACCGGATAACCCTGGAACGTGGCACGGAGCTGGTTTTCGCGGATCGCCATCAGCACATGGCCGAACGGTGAGCGTACCAGCCGCAACAGCAGGTACAGCACGCCGAGGCAGAGGATCGAGACCAGGATGTAATAGTTGAGCGTGCTGTCGAGACTGAATGGGCCGATGTTGCCGCGCTTGAGGCCGCCGAGCCCGTCCTCGCCGCCGGTCAGGTTGCTCCAGCGAAAGGCGGTGGTATAGGTCAATGCCGCGAGCGCCAGCGTCAGCAGCGAGAAATACACGCCACGCCGTCGCAGGATGATGATGCCGATGAATGTGGATGCGACCGCCACCACGACCGTCGACAGCAGCAGTGGCAGAAAGATATCGCCGCGAAACCAGTGGAGCTGGATCAGCCCGGCCGCATAGGCGCCGATGCCGAACCAGGTGCCGTGACCGAACGAGACCAGGCCGGTGTAGCCGACGCAGAGATTGAGCCCCATCGCGGCGATCGCAAGCGCCACCACCATGGTCCCGGTGTTCAGCGAAAGTCCGAGCAGATGCAGTCCGAATGGCAGTACGACGACGGCCAGTGCGGCCAGCAGCAGCGGGCGATATTTGGCGGCGGGCGAGGTGGTGTTCATTCGAATTTCTCGATCCGCTCGCCGAGCAGCCCGCGCGGTCGCACCAGCAGCACCAGGAACATCAGGATGTAGATCGAGGCTTCACCGGCGGCCGGAACGAAGTGAATGGTGATACCCCTGACCACGCCGACCAGCAGCGCTGATATCACAACGCCCCAGAAACTGCCGAGCCCGCCGATGACCACCACGACAAAGGCTACGGTGATGATTTCGGCGCCCATCGCCGGATGCACGATCGTGATCGGGGCAAAGAAGGCGCCGGCGAGTGCCGCCATGCCGACGCCGAGCATGACGATCACGGTCATGTAAGGCTGCAGGCGGATGCCCAATGCGGCGACCATGTCCGGCCGCTGGATGCCGGCGCGGACCACGCGGCCGAACGAGGTCTTGTGCAGCAGCAGCCAGACGCCGAGCAGGACCGCAGCAACGACGGCGAGGATCAGCAGCCGGTAGCGCGAGAACAGGAAGTCGCCGAGAATGACGGAGCCGCGGAACGCCGGCGGGATCGAAGCCGACAGCGGCGCGGCGCCCCATAAAATCCGGATCGCCTGCTCGGCGACCAGCGCGAGACCGAAGGTCACCAGCAGGCTGAGAATCGGATCGGCGGTATAGAACCGGCGCAGGATGAATCGCTCAAACAGGATGCCGAGCAAGGCGACGACCACCGGCGAGATCACGATCGCGGGACCGAAACCCAGCGATTTGGTGATCTCGACCGATGCATAGGCGCCGAGCGCGTAGAACGCGCCATGGGCGAGGTTGACGATCCCGCCGACGCTGAAGATCAGCGACAGGCCGAGTGCGATCAGGAGATAATAGCCGCCGAGCACGAGGCCGTTGACCACCTGTTCCAGCAGGAATCCGAATTGCATGCTTTGTCCCGGAGGCGCGGGCCTCGGCTTTCGCCAGCGTCAGGTGCGAACGTGAAGGCTTACATCGAGCAGGGATTCTGCTCCTTGGTCAGCGCGATGCTCTCAAGCGATTCATTCGCTCCGGGAATCGCGGCGCCCAGGTCCAGCGTGTCCCACTTGTCCTTGGCCTGGCCCTTGGCCTTGACCGTGAAAGGATAGGCCTCCTGCATCAACTGGTGATCCCATGAGCGGAAATAGGCCTTGCGTCCCTTCAGGATGTCGAACTGGGTTTCCTTCTCGAAGTATGCGATCAGTCTGTCGGTGTCGGTCGACTTGGTCTCGTTCATGGCCTGCGCCATCATCTTCAGCGAGACATATTCGATCCAGGCATGGTTCTCCGGCGGCTTGCCGTTCTTCTTGGTGAAGTTCGCGACGAAGGTCTTCGAGGCCGGCACGTCCGAGGTGTGGTACCAGACCGTCGGCCAGGTGCCGCTCAGATTGCCGTCGCCGGCGGCCCAAGCGTCGGCGGTATTGAGATTGAATCCGACGATCGGGTAGGGCAGGCCGAATTCGGCATATTGCTTGATCAGGTTGGTGACCTGGTTGCCGGCGAGGTTGGAGCAGACCACGTCGGGCTTGGCTTGCCGGATCTTCAGCAGGTAAGGGCTGAAGTCGGTGACGTCAGTGGCGACCAGTTCGTCGCCGGTCAGCTTGCCGCCATTAGCGTCGAAGAAGGATTTGGCCGCACGCGCCAGATCGTGGCCGAAGATATAGTCGGCGGTCAGGGTGTAGAACTTTTTGTCCTTCATCATGTTGTCGCGCACGAGCGCCTTGCCGACTGCGTTCACCATCACGGTGGAGGGGATGTCGACGTGGAAGGTGTACTTGTTGCAGTTCTTGCCGCGCAGCGCGTCGGAACGCGCGCCGATCTGCATGAACAGGCGCTTGTTGCGCTCGGCGACCTGCATGATTGTCAGCGCCGAGGCCGAATTGATCTCGCCCATCAACACGGCAACGCCGTCTTGCTCGAGCATGCGCTGCGCCTTGGTCGCTGCGGTGGCCGGATTGACCGAATCTTCCGAGGTGATGTCGAGCTGCCGGCCCATCACGCCGCCGGCGGCGTTGATTTCCTCCTCGGCCATGCGGATGCCGAGCTGCGCATAGGCGCCGAGCGCGCCAAGGAAGCCGGTCAGCGGCGTCAGATGACCGATTTTGATCTTCTCGGTCTGGCCACTCACGATCGAGGGAAACCCGATCGCGGAAGCGCCGGCAAAGGCGGCGCTGGCTTTCAGCAACATTCGGCGGCTGTAGCGGGTCATGACTGATCTCCTCCCCCGGGCGCATCGCGACGTCCTGCATCCGATTCACGCTTATGCGAGAATGTGAGAGACGTTCTTTTATTGTTGGAGGATATTTCCGGACGCAAAGGCTCCTGTCAACGCCAAATGCGTCGCAGGCCTGCGTCTATTCGCAAAGGGCAGCTTCAGGAGGACTTGGCGATATCGCGGGCGCCGAACTCGGCGGACAGCCGTTTGGCCGCGGTTTGCACCAGTTTGGCGCGGCCTTGCAGCACCTGGTCCGTCATGCGCCAGATCGGCCCGGAAATGCCGAGCGCGCCGATGACTTCACCGGTGAAATTGTAGACCGGCACTGCCACGCAGCGCACTTCCGCGTTGAATTCGCCGTCGTCGAAGGCGATGGCGTCGCGCCGGATTTCGGTGATTTCCCGCAGCAGTGCCGAAGGATCGGTGATCGACTTCTTGGTCGAGGGTTTCAGTTCGACCCGCTCCAGGAACCGCTTCAACTGATCGGGGCGAAGCGAGGCCAGAATGATCTTGCCGAGCGCCGTGCTGTGCGCCGGCCGCACCACGCCGACGCGGTCGGTCAGTTGGAACGCGCCGGTCCCGCTGGTTCGGGCGATAACGACCACGGAATCGCCCATTCGTACCGCGAAATGGCCGCTCTCGCCGCTTTCCCGCGACAGGTCTTCCAGGATCGGCGTCGCCAGATTGACCATTTCGATTTCGTCGAGCGCGCTGGCGGCCAGCGCAAACAGCGGGCGGCCGACGCGGTAGCGCTTGGAATCGCGCTCCTGCCGCATGTAGCCGAGCGAGACCAGCGTCTTGGCGAGGTGGAAGGTGGTGGAATTGTGCAGCCCGACCAGCTTGCTGAGTTCGGCGAGGCCGATGCCTTCGCGATGGCGCGCGACTTCTTCCAGGATTGCGAATGCGCGTCCCAGCGATTGTACGCCGCCGCGTGCACGGTCTTCGGCTTCATCGTCGATGTTGGGCTCGGACGATTGCACGAGACGCGCGATCGACGTCTTGCGGGGACTGGCCGGCTTTTCGCTGGTCTTCAACTTGGTGCGCGATGTCACGGAATCAGTTCCCCACATGGACGGATGCGAACTCTATTCACGCCGGTCTTGTCCATCAACCGCGCCGTACCCGCGGATGACCCAACGGTGAGCATACCACAATAGCAATTGACGTACAGTATTATGAGAAATAGGGTCGCTGCAAAAGGGGCGGCCGTGCGCGTGCAGGACACGGCCGCCGCAGCGTTGAGCAGGGAGAGAGAAACGATGTCGGGTAACACGCTCAACGGCGCCCAGGTCATCGTCGATTACCTGATCCAGGAGAAAGTGCCGCAGGTGTTCGGGCTGTGCGGGCACGGCAATATCCAGTTCATCGACGCGCTCTATGAGCGCTCGGCCGACATCAAGACGATATCGACCCATCACGAAAGCGTCGCCGGCTTCATGGCCGACGTCTACTATCGCGTTTCGGGCAAGGTAACCGCGACCTTTACATCGTGCGGTCCGGGTTCGGCGCAACTGCCGATCTCGCTCGCCACCGCCTATCTCGATTCGGTGCCGTTCCTGGCGGTGACCGGCAATGTACCGACCAGCCAGTTCAATCGCGGCGCCTTTCAGGAGATGTACCGGCAGAACCAGGCCGATTTCCCGTCGACGGTGCGCGGCATCTGCAAACGGGTGTTTCAGCCGACGCGCGGCGAGATGGTGCCGCTCGCGGTCAGGCAGGCGTGGAAGACGATGGTGACCGGCCGTCCCGGTCCGGTGGTCCTGGACGTTCCATATGACGTGTTCATGGAATCCGCTGCCGAGGAGGCGCCGGACGCGAAGGCGTGGAACGGCAACATTTCCAGCCGTTGCGGTGCCGATCCGGAAGGTGTCGTGAAGGCTGTCGATATGTTGCTGGGCGCGGAACGCCCGGTCATCTTTGTCGGCCAGGCGATCCGCCACGGCGGCGCGGCCGGCGAATTGCTCCAGCTCGCCGAACGTCTTCAGATTCCGGTGGCGGCTTCGATGAGCGGGTTAGGCGCGATCGATACGCTGCATCCGCTCGCGCTGGGAATGGTGGCGCGTGGCGGCCATTATCAGGCCAACCACGCAACGCGACAGGCCGACGTGCTGCTGTCGCTTGGCGCGCGCTTCGACGATCGCACTTCAAGCTCCTGGATTCCGGGCTACTCGTTCACGATCCCGCCGACACGGCTCATTCACGTCGACATCGATCCGGATGAGATCGGCCGCAACTATCCGGTGGCGCTGGGCCTGATGGCCGACATCCGCACCTTTCTGCGCCAGGTCCTGGCCGAGCTCGACCGACGTCAGGACCTCACCAAGAAGGCTGACGCGCGCAAGAAATGGCTGGCGCAGATCGACGGCTACCGCAAGGAGTGGGACCGGCTGGTGGCGCCGGGCTTCACCGATGACACCCAGCCGATCAATCCACAGCGCGCGGCCTTCGAGATTCAGCGCGGATTGCCCGACGACGCGATCCTGGTCAGCGACATCGGCGTGCATCACAACTGGCTGCTCGGCTATTGCAAGCCGCGCCGTCCGGATTCGATGATCGGCTGTATGGCCTTCGGCGCCATGGGCTTCGGTGTCGCCGGCGTGCTCGGCGCCAAGTTCGCAGCGCCCGACCGGCCCTGCGTATCGGTATGCGGCGACGGCGCCTTCTTCATGCAAGCCAATGTGCTCGGCACGGCGGTCGAATATAATCTGCCGTGCGTATGGGTGGTATGGAACAACTACGCCTACGCTTCGATCCGCGGGTTGCAGCGCGGCTACATGGGCGGGCGCGAGCTCGCGACCGACTTCCATGATCCGATCACCGGCCAGCGCTACAACCCCGATTTCGCGGCGATGGCGCGTTCCTGCGGCGTCGAGGGCGTGCGCATCGACCGCGCCGCCGATCTCGCGGAAGCCATCCGTAAAGGCATCGCCGCCAACAGGCCGTATCTGATCGATGTCGATATCGCCGCCGATATCAATCCCGCCGGTGCCGGAATCTGGGAGTTGCCCGGGCTTGGAATAAGCAAGCCTGCGATCGGCACACGATACGAGCCGGTCTGATCGTCGTTCGAGGGAAATCACATGTTGCTTGCAGGCAAGAAAATCGTCGTCGTCGGTGGCTCCTCCGGCATCGGCCTGTCCACCGCCGAAATGGCCAAGCACGAAGGTGCCGACGTCATCATCTCCTCCCGCAATGTCGAGCGGCTCGACAAGGCTGCCGACGCGTTGAACGCCATCGCGATTCCTGCCGACGTCACCAGCGACGACAGCATCGAAAAGCTATTTCGCAGCTGCGGTCCGGTCGATCATGTCGTGGTGACCGCGGCGCAGCTTCGCACCGGCCCGTTCAAGACGGTGTCGATGGAAGACGTGCGCGGCACGATGGAAGGCAAGTTCTGGGGCGCCTGGCGCGTGGCAAAATTCGCAGAGATCCGTCCCGGCGGATCGCTGACGCTGGTCTCCGGGTTCCTCAGCGTCCGGCCACGGCCCAATTCGGCTGTTGTCAGCGCCGCCAACGGCGCGCTGGAGTCGCTGTCGCGTGCGCTGGCGCTCGAACTGGCGCCGGTGCGGGTCAACTGCGTTTCGCCGGGGATCATCGACACCCCGATCCGCGCCGCGATGCCGGAAGAGGCGCGGCGCGACATGCTGGCGAAGACCGCGGCGTCCCTGCCGGTCGGCCGCGTCGGCGTCGGCGACGATATCGCCCGGCAAATCCTGAGTTTCATGGCGAACGGATTCGCCACGGGCGCGACTGTCTATATCGACGGCGGCGCGCTGGTGATCTGAAAGGAAGCAGCCATGGCTTCAGAGAACATCGCTTCAGACGATAGTGGCGCGTTCATTCGCAACATCGCCGAAGTGCCGTGGCGCGAATTCCCCAATCATTTCGGTGGGGCGCTGTCGAAGCCGCTGGTGATGCCGGAAACCGCGGGCTCGCGTCACATCGATTACCGGATATCGATGTACCAGCCGATGGCGCATGTCGCCCGTCACAAGCATCAGGTCCAGGAACAGATCTACCACGTGCTCGAGGGCGAGGGACTGATGGAGATCGCAGGCAAGAACCGCGTCGTGCGCAAGCACGATTTCATCTTCCTGCCGCCCGGCGTCGAACATGCGATCTCGAATTCAGGGCTCGTCGATCTCGTGTTTCTCGTCATCACCTCGCCGGTGACGGACGACGAAAAGCCGGTGTAACCAGCGGCTGATCTCATCCGCTGGCGCGCAGCGGCCAGTGGCCGATGATCTTAAAGCGGGACGCCGCGTCATCCTGGCGGAGCAACGCGATCCGGTCGATCTCCAGCGTGGTCACGCCGGTGGCGGCAAAGCGGCTTCGCAGCATTGCCACCACGTCGTCTCGTCGCTCGGAGGGGAGTTGTCCGGTCAGCGTCATGTGAAAGCGAAACTCGTCCATCACGCAGGGGTAGCCCCAGCGCTGCAGATACTCGCGTTGCCGCGCGGTCAGTCTTTCCGGATTGCGTCGCGCGCGATCTGCGTCCGTCAGCGGTGCGCGGAAGAAATCGAAAGCTCTGACGGCCTCGGCCGCCAGATCCTGAAGGTCTTCGGACGGCCCGTCTGCGACCACGGCGACAAAGCCGCCGATCGAATCGATGACCGGTCTGATCAGGGGCACGGGCCTGGCCGCATCGGCGAATAACTCGCAGGCGCCGATGATCTGTGCTTCGGTCCGGCCTGCGGCCAACGCCATCGGCGCCTTCAGTGTGGCGTGAAAGCCGTACTTGCGGGGATCTTGCGTGATCTCGCGCCAGTCCGGCGGGACGCCCTCTGGAAACGGCAGGTCTTCGCCGCTATAGGCGTCGTAGCCGAACAGCGAGGCGCCGAAGCTATTGAGGGCGCTGCCGGGCTCGGCAGCATAGTAGATTGCGTAGCGGGGATGCGTAGCCATGGCACCAAAACAGAGACAGGTTGTGCTACTGCAATTGCCTTGCATGCGAGTCCTGGTCAAGGGCAAGAAAATAGACGGGAGAATTTCCGAATGACTGTGATCGCGACCATCGAGCAGCTCGAGGCCATCTACGGCCTTCCCGGTGAGGCCTCGACGGTCAAGGTCGCCGACCGCATCACGCCGTCCTATCGTGCTTGGATGAACCAATCGCCGTTTGCGGCGCTGGCGACCTGCGGGCCGGAGGGGCTGGATTGTTCCCCACGGGGCGATCTCGCAGGCTTCGTTCGTATCCACGACGACAAGACGCTGATGATGCCGGACCGCCGCGGCAACAACCGCTGCGATTCGCTGCGCAATATCGTGCGCGATCCGCGGGTGGCGCTGTTGTTTCTGATCCCCGGTTCCGGCAGCACCCTGCGGATCAACGGCCGCGCTCATATTTCGGCCGAGCCTGATCTGTTGCAGTCGTTCAGGATGGACGGCAAGGCGCCGCGCACGGTGATCGTCATGACGGTGGAAGAAGTTTATTTCCAGTGCGCGCGCGCCATCGTGCGCTCCGATCTCTGGAATCCGGACAAGCGCGTCGATCCGAAAACCTTGCCGACGCCGGGCCAGATCCTGGCCGAGATGAGCAACAATAAGGTCGGCGGCGAGAAATACGACCGCGAGTGGCCGGAGCGTGCGCGCCAGACGATGTGGTGACGCGCAACTCTGTTACGTCACGCGGAGGCTGAGCCCAGCAGGATGACGCCTGCGATCAGGATGAGGCATCCGGCGAGCCGCCATGCCGTCACGCGCTCGCCGAGGATTACCATCCCGAACATCGCGCCAACCATCATCGACATTTCGCGGGCGGGCGCCACCAGGCTAAGCGGGGCGCCCATCTCGATGGCGCTCAGCACCAGAATGTAGGACAGCGGCGACAGCGCGCCGACCCCGACCGCCAGCCACCAGTAGCCCTTCATCCGCTGCATCGAGCGGCTCCAGTTCGACATCACGACCGGCGCCATGATGATGAAGCGCAGCGCGTTGGTGACCCAGTCGAGCACCACCGGGTGAATGCCGAGCACCTTGACGCTGTAGCCGTCGACTACGGTGTAGGCCGCGATCAGCGAGCCGGTGGCGGCGCCCCAGCGCACGCCGTCAAGCCCTCGCGGCTTCCGGAACGCCGAGAGATCGCCTTGCGTGGAAATGAAGCCGATCCCCGCGACGACGGCGAGCAGGCCGAAGATGCCCTGGGTCGTCGGTGTTTCCCGCAACAGGACGAATGCCCCGATCGACGACAGCATCGGGCCGGTGCCGCGTGCGATCGGATAGACCACCGAGAGATCCGCGACCAGATAGCCGCGCTGCAGGCACAGGCTGTAGGCGAGATGAATGACGGCGCTCAGAAACAGGCATCCGAAGACGGGCCAGCTCCACGTCACCTGGCCGTGGACCAGCAGCCACACCATCCACGGCAGGTAGACGACGCAGGCGACGAGGTTGTAGGCGAACACGAATGTCGGACCCGCCGACGCGGCGCGTTTGGAGAGCAGGTTCCAGGTCGCGTGGATAAAGGCAGCGAGGACAACGAGGCTGAGCGGGAGCAATGACATGAGACCTCCGTGCCGCGAGGCGCGAACAAGATCTCGACATCTCCTCCTCTGGGCTTTTGTCCCTCGGGTGCAGCCGCGAGCTACCGCGGTTTTCGCAACGCTCGGACCGGCGATGGCTGTGAGCCATCCGGAACCCTAGTTGCCACTCAGTCGATTGGGTGAGGATATTCGTTGGATTCGGGCCATGGTCAACCCGAAATCCGGCCGGGCGGCTCGGCCGGTTACGCGGCGAGGTCCAGCAACAGCCGCGACGAGCCCCGCACCAGCACCTTGCGGCCGGTTGGCGTGAGTGCGGGTGTATCGCCGTTGATGGCAACGAGGCCCAGCACCGTCAGGCTTTCGACGGCGTAGCGGCTGATTTGCGGCAGCCGCGATGTCGAGGTGCGAACCGCTTTCAGCGCTTCCCACTGGCTGGGTGTGAGGTCGTAGTCGAATTCGTCGTGCATGGTCTTAAGTTCCCAATTCTTGGGTCGCTCATTAGCCGCCGCACATGAATTTCGTGCGACCACAACGAGTCAGGATTTCGACGGATGGTGACGCGTCGTCACATCATCGTGTCATTGGAATCGATCGATTGTTTCGAATCACGCGGGCAGCGACCGCACAAAAACGTCGGCGCAGGTTGCGTGAGCAAGGAGCGTCAAAAACGACGCTCCAACCGCCGCAACCCATATGGCGAGGTCGTTAACGAAAGGTTAATTTCCCGACCCGTAGCACCCCGGGCGTTTCGTCGCGGGATGGCTCCGGCGTGTTTTCGTCGACACCATGATGCACAGTTGCTTAAGACCATTTCTCAAGTCTGCATTCGTGACTTCACGCCGATCACACGAATGCCGTGCCAAGCTCGCTTCCGAAGAATTCAGGAGAAGCGCTGTGACCACCGATCTGCAACCCGCCAGGACCGCACTCGAAACCCACGTCGAAGCGCGTCGCGCGCTGCGGCTCTTGATCGTCGACGACGACATCGTGCAGCAGGAATTGCTGAAGCGGGCGGCCGGCCGTTCCAAGTTCGAGATTACGGTAGCCGGCTCATGCAATGAGGCGATCGGTCACCTGCAGGCGGATAGCTTTGACTGCGTGATCCTCGACCTCGAACTCGCCGATGGCGACGGCGTCGAGGTTTGCGCCGCCATGGTGAAATCAGGCTACTCCGGCGCGCTGATCATCATCAGCGGCACCGATTCACAGCGTCGCTCGGCGGCGCGCAATTATGCGCGGTCGCTCGGGATCGAGGCGCAGGGGTTGCCCAAGCCAGTCGATCTCGCCTCACTGCGGGTGTGCCTTGCCAACCTCGGCAAGGATATCCAGGGCCTGCCGGCGATCCATGACTGGGGCGGCGCCTTTGTCGGCCGCACCAAGGAAGCGCATCGTGCCGATGCTACCCCCGCCGCACGCTCGAGCCGAGA
>Ga0209023_10002345_pt1 | contig 23862 bp, 29 predicted proteins | sample LakOneMetagenome_FD_187468 | JGI IMG/M metagenome (GOLD analysis project Ga0209023, IMG submission 187468) | Freshwater and sediment microbial communities from Lake Erie, Canada (SPAdes) (version 2) | ecosystem: Environmental > Aquatic > Freshwater > Lentic | place: Lake Erie, Canada... | reverse complement strand
CTTCAAGGGTGCCGAGAAGACCAATGTCGAGGAGTATTGCGTCAGCGAGGGATGGATTCGCGTCGCGGTGGGCGCGTCGAAGGACCGTTTCGGCAATCCCGTGACCATGAAGCTCAGCGGCCCGGTCGAGCCGTATTTCCGCGACGAGAAGTAACGCCGTTTCATCGGCAATAGAGAATCCAGCGATCTCTCAGCAGGTCGTCCCGGCGAAAGCCGGGACCCAGACTCCCTATCGCTGAGTTGAGATACGATCGTTCAACGGTCCGCCCTGAACATATCTGGCAGGGGTGATGGGTCCCGGCCTTCGCCGGGACGACGACTAGTCACTCACCACCACAATATGCTCCGGCTGCTGTCCTGCCTTGCGGTGGGCGTGCATGGCTGCATAGGCCTGTTCCAGATTCCGGGTAAAGCGCGCGGTGTCGTAAAGCGGCGCGGTCAGGCGATTGGTGTCGAGCTTTTGCCGGAGCGCATGCAGCCGGTCCGGCTGGGTGGCGAGTTCGACCGCAAGCCGCTCATAATCGTCCTGCGATGACGTGACGAGTTCGGGCAATCCGGCATTCAAGAGCAAGCTGGCGGCAACGCGGCCCGCAAACGTGTTGCCCGTGAATGTCAGAACCGGAAGCCCGGCCCATAATGCGTCGCTCGCGGTGGTGTGCGCGTTATAGGGCAGGGTGTCGAGAAACAGGTCGGCGCAGCGATGCCGCGCCAGATGATCGGCCGGCTCGATGCGCGCGGCGAACACCAGCCGCGACGGATCGATGCCATGGGCGCTGGCTTGCTGCTTCAGGTTGGCGGCGGGAAGCGGATTGTCCTCGATCAGCCACAACACGCTGCCGGGCACGTGCGCCAGAATCCGCATCCAGCCTTCGAAGGTCTGCGGCGTGATCTTGTAGTTGTTGTTGAAACAGCAGAACACGAATCCGTCCTGCGGCAGGCCGAAGTCGCTGCGGGTGAAGACGCGGTCCGAAATCGCGCGCCTGTTGTCATTGGCCTGATAGCTATGCGGCAGATGCACCACCTTCTCGGTGAAAAATGTCCGCTGCGCCTCCGGGATCACCACCGGATCGGCGACGATGTAATCCATGTAGGGCGCGCCGAGCGTTCCCGGAAATCCGAGATAGTTGACCTGAACCGGGGCCGGGCGCTGCGCGAATACGCGGTTGCGGTCATCGCCGAAATAGCCGTTGAGATTGACCAGAATATCGATGCCGCTGTCGCGGATTGCCTGCGCGGCCTGTGCGTCGCTGAGGCCGCGAATGTTGACCATGCGGTGGACCGCAGCCTCGATCCGCTTGCGGGTGTCGCTGCCGTCGTCCCAGCCATTGTCGAAGGCATGAATCTCGAATCGGCTGGAATCGTGCTGCTCCAGCACGCCCACCAGCAGGAAGGCGGTCGCCTGCGCGCGAAAATCGCCGGACACGTAGCCGACGCGAATCTTGTCGCCATTGTTCGGCCGTGCCGGAGGTAAGCCGCGATGGTTTGGCGGAAAGGTCGCCGCGCTGTAGATTTCCGCGCATTGCTGCAGACTGCGATCCGATGTGGCGATGCCTTGCCAGCCGAACGGCTCGGCGGAAGGCTTTCCTGCGGCGATATCATGCTCGATCTCGGCGATCAGGCCGGCGGTGTTGCGCCAGTCGCAGGCCAGCATGCGCTGGTGCAGCAGGATGCCCTTGAGAAACGGGTAATCGGCATTGAGCCGCAGCGCCGCTTCATAGGCGGCTGCAGACTCGTCGTGCCGTTTGAGCTTGTGCAGGCAAAGGCCTGCGCCGGTCCAGCTCTCGACAAAATTCGGCATCAGCGCTGTCGCTTGCCGATAGGCGGCCAGTGCATCGCCGTGGCGGCCAAGGCCGAACAGCGCGTTGCCCCGGTTGTGATGGGCCTGTCCGTAGCTCGGCTGCAGGGCGATGGCCTTGTCGAAATCGGCGAGCGCGGCCTCGTGGCTCTTGAGATCGTTGAAAACCGTGCCGCGGTTGTTCAGCGTTTCTGGATCGTTCGGGGTGAGCGCGAGTGCCCGCGTGAACTGCGCAAGGGCTTCGTCCGCGCGGCCAAGCGCCTTGAGCGCGAGTCCGTGATTGTAGAGCGCAGCATGGGCGTTCGGATTGAACTTGAGTGCGGAGCGCAGGAATGGTTCGGCTTCCGCATGTTGTCCGGCGCCGACCAGAATGGCGCCGAGGATGCTCAGCGCCAGCGGATGATCGGACGTCCTGCGCAGCAGCCTGCGAAGGGATTTTTCTGCATCATGCGTTCGCCCGGCCTGCAGAAACGCGATCGCTTCACTGAAGATGACGTCGGTCGTGGCCACTGTCGATCTCGCTGAAACGGGAAGGGCCGGTGCTCAAGGCTGGACGATGTAGTACCCGCCGACGACGAGGATCACCGCGAGCGTAACAATGACGCCGAGCACGGCAGCGATGATCGTGCCGAGGCCATGCGAGTCCAGCCAGTTCTGAAGTGCCCTGCCCAAGTTCATGGGCGCGTTCTAGAACAATTTCGGCATCGAGGGAAAGCGGGATGCGGCAAAAAAGGGCCGCAGGGTTACCGGGATTTTTTATCCACGACTTCGGTCGATGGACGGTCGGTGCCCCGCACGGTTTCCTCGCGCCAGTTGCCCTGGCCATCCTCGAACTGGATCACCTCGGTCCGTCCGGGCACCCGCTGCTCCGCTGCGGCGCGGGTGGCGGCGGCGCGGGCCGCTTCATGGGTGGGGAAGGTCTCCGAAAACACGTTGTTGAACTTGTAGGCCCAACCGCCATCGTGCTCGACTATTTCGTAAACGACCTTGACCATGTTTCCACCTCAGGTTCGCGGCGCGATGCATATAGAGTGTTGTCTTTCGCCGCCGATTTCAACACCCGTGACGGTGCCCCGTTCCGCCGATCGGCTGAGGCAAGGCGTCATTGGTTTGTGAAGCCCATCGCATTAGAATGATAGTGCAGTCGCGGGAGAATAAACGCATGAACACGACAAATCCCGAAAATCTCCGCTCGCGCGGCATTCTGACCGGTTTTCTGATTGCCCTGCTGCTGGCGCTGCTGCCCGTAGCTGTCTGGCTGGATCTGACCAATCTCGGGGAGGCGGCGCTGCGCAGGCAGGCCACCGATCTCAATTCGCTGGTGAGCAGCGTCCGCAGCTATTACGCCAGCAGCGTGGTCGGGCGAATCCTGTCCCATTCCGGCCAGACCCAGGTGGTCCATAACTACGAGACCATCCCCGGCGCGGTGCCGATCCCGGCGACGCTGTCGCTCGAACTCGGCAAGGTCATCAGCGAGCAGCAGCAGAATATCATCTACCGTTTTGTGTCGGACTATCCGTTCAAGAACCGTTCGCCGCACCAGCTTGACTCCTTCGAGACGGCGGCGCTGGCGAGCCTGCGTAAAAACCCGGACCAGAAGATCGAGGACTCGTCGCATTCGCTGTTCAGCGACCGCGTGCGCCTTGTGGCGCCGATCATCATGGGCGCGGCCTGCGTCAGTTGCCACAACTCGCATCCGGAAAGCCCGAAGAAGGACTGGAAGGTCGGCGATGTGCGCGGCATTCAGGAAGTCATCATCGCGCAGCCGATCGCCGCGAATATTTTCTCGTTCAAGTATCTCCTGGCCTATTTCGCGCTGACCGCGATCTGCGGCATCTCGTTTCTCGCCATGCAGCGGCGGCAGTCGCTGCAGATCATGGGCATGAACAAGGAGCTTGAGGCCAACAACGATTTCCTCGCCACGCTGTCGATGAAGATCTCACGCTATATCTCGCCGCAGATCTACAAGAGCATTTTCAGCGGACAGAAAGACGTCACCATCCAGACCGAGCGCAAGAAGCTGACGATCTTCTTCTCGGACATCCAGAATTTCACCGCTACGACCGAACGGCTGCAGCCCGAACTGATCACCCAGCTTCTCAACGAATACTTCACCGAAATGTCCGCGATTGCGCTCAAGCATGGCGGCACCATCGATAAGTTCGTCGGCGACGCGATGCTGATTTTCTTCGGCGATCCCGAAACCAAGGGCGAGCGGCTGGATGCGCAGGCTTGCCTGCGCATGGCGTGGGAGATGCAGCGCCGCCTGCTCGAACTGAACGCGAAGTGGCGCGCCGAGGGCGTCGAGCAGCCGTTCAAGACGCGGATCGGCATCAATTCCGGCTATTGCAATGTCGGCAATTTCGGCAGCGCGGACCGCATGGACTACACCATCATCGGCGCTGAGGCGAACCTCGCCGCGCGCCTGCAATCCATCGCCGAGCCGGGCCGCATCGTGATCAGCTACGAGACCTTCGCGCTGGTCAGCGATGTGGTCTCGGCGCATCCGCTGCCGCCCATCACCATGAAGGGCATCAGCCGCGAGGTCATTCCTTACGCGGTCGACAGCCTGCTCGATGCGGCGAGCGAGAAGGGCGATGTGGTGATCGAGCGGGCCGCGGGTCTGGATTTCTATCTCGATCCATCGCTGATCGACGAGAAGGAAGCCGACCGCATTCGCGGTATTCTGGCCGATGCATTGGTGGCGCTGGAGAAGCGGAAACCGGCGGGGGCGTGAGTTTGAGATGATTCCGTCCTTCACCTCTCCCCGCAAGAGCGGGGCGAGGGAGAAAATCGCGCTTACCCCACTTCCTGCAACAGGTGCTCGACGATCTTGCGTTCCTCGGCGGTGAGCGGCGTCTGCGGCGCAATGGGATCGCCGACGGCATAACCCTGAATCTCAAGCCCGGCCTTGATGCAGGCGGCGAGGTTGAACCGCGCGAACACTTCGTTGATCTGCCAGAGCTTGCGCTGAAGCGTCATCGCCTCGCTCCACCGGCCCGACTTGCACAGTTCATAGAGCTGCACGCTCTGGCGCGGCACGATGCAGGCCGGTCCCGCCATCCATCCCTTGCCGCCGATCATCATCACGGCGGCGGGAATATGCGCCGAGGCTGCGAAAACATCGAGCTTGTCGCCGCAGCGGTTCTTGATCGACAGCAGGCGGCCGGTGTTGTTCGAGGCATCCTTGATGGCAACGATGCGTGGATGCTCGGCGAGGCGCGCGATCACATCGAGGGTGAGATCGGAGCGCTGGAAATTCGGATTGGTGTACATCACCACCGGAATATCGACGGCATCCGCGATGGCGCGGAAATACGCCTCCACCTGCGCATCCTTCACCGGAAAGTACGCTTCCATGACCGCGAGAATGCCGTCCGCGCCGAGCGCCTGATAGCTTTTCGCCTGTGCGACCGCGTCGGCAGTCGACGTCGACGCGACGCCCGCAATGACGGGAACGCGCTTCGCCGTGGCTTCGATGGTCGCTGTCACGACGGCGGTGCGCTGCGCGGCACCGAGATAGGCGAATTCGCCGGTGGAGCCGAGCGGGGTCAGCCCGTGAATCCCGGACTTGATCAGGTCATCGCAAAGCCTGCCCAGCACATCGGTCTTGATCCGGCCATCGGATGAGGTCGGCGAGACGAGATAGGGGAAGACTCCGTGCAGATCCGTCGGCAGGTCGCTCATGTGCGGCTTCGCTCTCTTTGGTCTTGCTGGTTTTGTCGGCGTTAACGTTTGATGCTCTGTTTTCCGCATTTCGCGCGACGGACGCAAGCCTTGCCGTGCATGATATGGACGTGCCGCGTACATGCGACACAAGATGTCGGTGCGGGAATCGGGGGCCATGCTATGAATCGCTGATTCGGGCGCGTTTCGTTCCACCCGCGTTCCAAGTGTTAAGATCGCGCAACGTCTTCGGCGTGCTGGCCGTCACGTTATGAGACAGTTGCACGGAAAGCGCCGAAACAGGCACGATCAAGCAGCGAGGATGAGGTCTGAGATGATGATGAGACGGATGATTGTCGCGCTGTTGATGCTGGCTCCGCACGCCGCGATGGCGCAGGACGTGCCCGGCATCGAAATCTGCACCGCCGAGAAGACGATGGAGCGGCGCACCGGCTGCCTGCAGAGCAATGTCAATTTCCTGAAAGCCTCGCTGACCAAGGCCTCGCTGGAGCATCAGCAGAAGATCGACGCCGCGAACCGCCAGATCGATGCGCTCAAGGCTGCGGTGACCGGACTGCAGGCCACCGTCGCGCAGTTGCAGGGGCAGGTGCAGGCGCTGGGCAAACCGAACGGGGCGGCGAAAGACGCGCCGAAGGCGGATGCGCCGAAAGCACCCGCCGCGAAGTGACACGCCCACCTGCCAGATCCAGCAAGGCGAAAGCAGTGCCGCGTGCGGCAAAGGCAAAAAAACGTACGGCGAAATCAAAACCCGCCGCCTTCGTTTATGTGCTGGGCTGCTTTCACAAGGGCCGCTACATCTCCTATGTCGGCTGGACCAACGATGTGACGCAGCGGCTTGCGAAGCACAACAACGGCACCGGTGCGCGCTCGACGCGCGGGCGGGTCTGGACCTTGCTGCATACCGAGCCGTTCAAGACCCGCAACGAGGCCATGAGCCGCGAGTGGCATCTCAAACGCGACCGCGTCTTTCGCAAGAAACTGATGGATGCGGTGAGGGCGGGGCACGGCATTGCGAGCGAAGCGAAGCAATCCATGAGCGAGGAAACGAAAGCTGGATTGCTTCGTCGCTTACGCTCTTCGCAATGACGGCGTATAAAGTACCATGACTCCTGTTACCCCATCGCCCATCATCATCGACGCGGCGCAGACCCGCGCCAGCCTGCCGTTCGACCGGCTGATCGCGGCGTTGCGCGAAGCCTTCACCGTGGGCGCGGACGTGCCGCTGCGGCATCACCACTTCATGGTGCAGCCGGATGGCTCGACCGCAACCATCCTGATCATGCCGGCGTGGCAGCGCGCTTTCATCGGCATCAAGATCGTCACGATTTTTCCCGAGAACGGCAAGAAGGCGCTGCCGGGACTGTTTTCCAGCTATCTCCTGTGCGACGGCGACACCGGCCAGCATATCGCGCTGATCGATGGCAACGAGATCACCTCGCGTCGCACGGCGGCCATCGGTGCGCTGGGTGCGGATTTTCTCGCGCGCAAGGATTCCCGCAGGCTTCTGATCTGTGGCTCCGGGCGCATCGCGAGCCTTCTGGCCGATGCGTTTCGTGCGGTGCGGCCGATCGAGACCGTCGCGGTCTGGAATGTCAATGAGGCGGGAGCGGCGCGTCTTGTGTTCGACCTTCGCGCAAGAGGCATCGATGCGGTGGTTGCGCCCGATCTGGAGCGGGCGGTAGGCGAGGCGGACATTGTCTCCTGCGCCACGCTGGCCGCAAAGCCGATCATAAAAGGCGCATGGCTGAAGCCGGGCACGCATCTCGATCTGATCGGCAGCTTCACGCCGTTCATGCGCGAGGCCGACGACGAGGTGTTCCGGCGCGGGCATGTCTGGCTCGATACCTATGACGCGCTGAAGGAAAGCGGCGAACTGCTCGATCCCATCCGCGATGGCGTCATCAATGCTGGCGACATTCGTGGTTCGCTGGCCGAACTGTGCCGGGGCGAGCGCAAGGGCCGGGCCAGCGAGAGCGAAATCACGGTGTTCAAAGCCGTCGGCAATGCGTTGTCCGACATCGCCGCAGCGGGGCTGGTGTACCGGGATTTTTCGGCGAAGGTCTAACCGGTCGTGCGAGGTCGTTATGCTGGATTGGCTGGGTGGTGATTACGGCTCGCTTCTGGCGCGGTTCAGGCGATGGCTCGACAGCAAGCCGGATCACGATTTTTCAAGTGCGCCGCCGCTGCACAAGCTCGGCCGCCTCGTGCTCATGGCGCTCGCGCTGATTTTGGTAATCGCGCCGCTGTGGTGGTTTTTCACACGCTAGATCTGCCGTTCGCGCACTGGTCATCGCCCAATCCGCGCGATAGGTTTCGCGCGTCAAAATCAAAAACACTGTTCGGGAGGTCTTCATGTCGAATATCCGCGTCATCGCAACCGGTCTTGAATTTCCCGAAGGGCCGGTGGTGATGCCCGATGGTTCGGTGGTGCTGGTGGAAATCCGCCGCCAGACGCTGACGCGGGTTTATCCCGACGGACGTAAGGAAATCGTCGCGAAGATTCCCGGCGGGCCGAACGGCGCTGCATTGGGACCGGACGGCAAGATGTACATCTGCAACAACGGCGGCTTCTCATGGGCGCCCGGTCCGCGCGGCAACATCATGCCCGGCGGCCCGAGCCCATCCGAATATATCGGCGGCTCGCTGCAGCGTGTCGATTTGCAGAGCGGCAAGATCGAAACCCTGTTCACCCAGTGCGGCGAGCGCAAGCTCAAGGGACCGAACGATCTTGTCTTCGACAAGGACGGCGGCATCTGGTTCACCGATCTCGGCAAGCGCCGCGCGCATGATCTCGATGTCGGCGCGGTCTATTACATGAAGAAGGGCGCGACCGAGCTCGTCGAAGCGGTGCCGCACATGCTGCCCGCCAACGGCATCGGTCTGTCGCCGGACGAGAAGACCGTCTATGTCGCCGAGACGCCGACCGCGCGGCTGTGGGCCTTTTCCGTCGGCGCGACGGGACAGATCACGCCCGGCGAGCCAATCTATCGCGGTGAAATGGGCAAACCGATTTCGGGCCTCGGCGGCTATCAGATGTACGACTCGCTGGCGGTGGAAGCCTCGGGCAATGTCTGCGTCGCCACGCTGATCTCCGGCTGCATCTCGGTGATCGCGCCGGACGGCAAGCTGGTCGAGCAGGTGCCGACCGGTGACAATGTGACGACCAACATTGCGTTCGGCGGGCCTGAACTGAAGACCGCCTACATCACGCTGTCCGGCAAGGGCGAACTGATCGCGATGGACTGGCCGCGCGGTGGCCTGCCGCTGAATTTCTTGAACAAGTGATGGTGAATATTTTTCAAGCGAGGAATTTTCAACGAGTCGTCCCGGGAAAAGCCGGGACCTGGACTTCCTCTCATCGCGTGTGAATGACGTCGTTGACCAATCCGCTCCGAACATGTCCGTTAGGGGCGATGGGTCCCGGCGTTCGCCGGGACGACCAACTGAGTGTTCACCGCGCTAAAATGGAAATCACATGACCTGGCTCTCCCCCATCACTCTCGAAGGCCCATACGCAAGGCTTGAACCGCTGTCGCGCGATCACAAGGATGGACTTGTCGACGCCGTGAAGGACGGTGAGCTGTGGAAGCTCTGGTACACCTTCATTCCGCGTGCCGAGGACATGAGTCAGGAAATCGACCGCCGCCTCGGCTTGGAGGCGGCGGGATCGATGCTGCCGTTCACCGTGAAGGACGCCGGGGGCAGGATCGCCGGCATGACCACCTACATGAATGTCGATGCGGCCAACAAGCGTGTCGAGATCGGGTCGACCTGGTACGCGCAGCGCGTTCAGCGCACGCCGCTCAACACCCAGTGCAAGCTGCTGCTGCTCACCCATGCGTTCGAAAAGCTGAACTGCATCGCGGTGGAATTCCGCACGCATTTCGTCAATCACCAATCACGGCGCGGAATCGAGCGCCTCGGCGCCAAGCTCGACGGCATCCTGCGCAGCCATCAGGTCTCGCCGAACGGCGCGCTGCGGGACACGGTGGTCTACAGCATCATCGCGTCCGAATGGCCGATGGTGAAAGCGCATCTGACCTATCAACTGCATGAGAAGGCACGCTAGTTGCTCCGGGCCGGGTTCCCGATTTAACTTGCATCGGCGGTATTAAGGTTTAAACGCGGCTTGCGTTGCGTGTGAAATGCAAGGGGCTATCGTTTCAGTGCGGACAATTGCCCATGTCCGTGAACCACAAGACGGGATCGTCGGACGGTATACTGCGCCCGGCGATCCTGGCCCATGAGGCAGCCATGTTCGAGGCAGTTTCCGTTCTTGCCCTGGTTTTCGTCGCCGGCTTCGGTCTCGGCTACGGTGTGCGGTCCCAGATTGTGCTGATGCGCAGGGCGAAGGCGCGCCGGCCGGAATAATGCGCAACGGCGCAGTCGCTGCCGCGTCGTCCCAATGCCCAATACCAATGAAAAAAGCGAGAGAGCCGGGGCTCTCTCGCTTTTTAGTTGGTTGCTTGAGGCCGATCAGACTTCGCGGCGGCTCAGGAAGGCGAGGCGCTCGAACAGGTGCACATCCTGCTCGTTCTTGAGCAGCGCGCCATGCAGCGGCGGGATCAGTTTGCGCGGATCGCGCTCGCGGAGCTGTTCCACGGTCATCTCTTCGTTGAGCAGCAGCTTGAGCCAGTCGAGCAGTTCCGAGGTCGACGGCTTCTTCTTCAGGCCCGGCACGTCGCGCACCTCGAAGAAGATCTTCATCGCTTCCTGCACCAGACGCTTCTTGATATCCGGGAAGTGGACCTCGACGATCTCGCTCATGGTGTCGATGTCAGGGAACTTGATGTAGTGGAAGAAGCAGCGGCGCAGGAACGCGTCCGGCAGTTCCTTCTCGTTGTTCGAGGTGATCATGATGATCGGGCGCTGCTTCGCCTTGATCGTCTCACCGGTCTCGTAGACATGGAATTCCATGCGGTCGAGTTCGAGCAAAAGATCGTTCGGGAATTCGATGTCGGCCTTGTCGATTTCATCGATCAGGAGGACCGGGCGCTTCTCGCTGGTGAAGGCGTCCCACAGCTTGCCGCGCTTGATGTAGTTCGAAATGTCGGAGACGCGCGGATCGCCGAGCTGGCTGTCACGCAAGCGCGACACCGCGTCGTATTCGTAAAGACCCTGCTGCGCCTTGGTGGTGGACTTGATGTGCCAGGTGAGCAGCGGTGCATCGAGCGCCTTGGCGACTTCTTCCGCCAGCACGGTCTTGCCGGTGCCGGGTTCGCCCTTCACCAGCAGCGGGCGCTCGAGCACGATCGCTGCGTTGACCGCGACCTTGAGGTCGTCGGTGGCGACGTAATTCTTGGTGCCGGTAAATTTCATCGAAGTTTGCCTTGTGATGTCTTGTTCGCCACGCGGAACGCCGGAGAATTCAAAAGAGAGTTCAAACAAGAAGCGACCGCTTTTGAAAGCGGCCGCTTCCGGGTGTGCTTAGTTGGTCACGCCCGCCGGATCAACGACAGGATGACCAGGACAATGATGCCGCCGATCGCTGCGTTGATGATGGCGCGCACAATTCCAGTGCCGAGGTTGATGCCGAGTTGCGGAAGCAGCCAGCCGGCCACCACAGCGCCGACGATGCCGATGACGATATTGCCGAGCAGGCCGAAGCCGCCGCCCTTGACGATCAGACCCGCAAGCCAGCCGGCGATCGCGCCGACGATCAGCCAGACGATAATGGATTCAATGCCCATCAGCCAAACCCCCTGTTTAAAACGCAGTTATCTGCGTCCCGGTCAACGCCGCGAACCGTCCGGCTGGAGCGGTTCGGGTGGCGTCAAACAACAGTTTAAATGAAATGGCACACGGCGCTAGCTGGTGCTAGTGCTGTTTTTGAACGCAATCCTGCCTTGCAGGGCGGCTTTCGCCGTTCATACAGGCAGACGGACGACCCATAACCTTGTAATTTCATCACTCTCATCCGGTCACAGGACGGCGGCCTGCACTTGACGGACGCGGCTGCGGAGGCGATCTAAAACCCATGTTTTTGCAATTCTTCACATCGCTGCGCGACGCGCAGGTTCCGGTCACGCTGCGTGAATATCTGACGCTGATGGAGGCGCTCGACGCCAACCTCGCGGATCAGAGCGTGGAGCATTTCTATTACCTGTCGCGCGCCGCGCTGGTGAAGGACGAGCGTAATCTCGACAAGTTCGATCGCGTGTTCGGCACCGTGTTCAAGGGGCTGGAAAGCCTGCTCGACGCGATGGAGAAGGCGGAGATTCCCGCCGAGTGGCTGCGCAAGGCCGCGGAAAAATATCTCACCGAGGAAGAGAAGAAACAGATCGAGGCCATGGGCTGGGACAAGCTCATGGAGACGCTGAAGAAGCGCCTTGAAGAGCAGAAGAAGCGCCACGAGGGCGGCAGCAAGTGGATCGGCACCGGCGGCACGTCTCCGTTCGGCGCGGATGGCTACAATCCCGAAGGCATCCGCATCGGTCAGGAGAAGAACCGCAACTTCCGCGCGGTGAAGGTCTGGGACAAGCGCGAGTTCAAGGATCTCGACGGCAATGTCGAACTCGGCATCCGCAACATCAAGGTGGCGCTGCGACGCTTGCGCAAGTTTGCGCGCACCGGCGCGCCGGACGAACTCGATCTCGACACCACCATCAAGGAAACCGCCAACCACGGCTATCTCGACGTGCATATGCGCCCCGAGCGGCGCAATGCGGTGAAGGTTCTGATCTTCTTCGACATCGGCGGCTCGATGGACGGTCACATCAAGCAGGTCGAGGAATTGTTCTCGGCGGCGAAGACCGAGTTCAAGCACATGGAGTATTTCTACTTCCACAACTGCCTCTATGAAGGCGTGTGGAAGCAGAACAAGCGCCGCTTCTCGGATCGCACGCCGACCTGGGACATTCTCCATAAATATCCGCATGACTATAAGGTCGTGTTCGTCGGCGACGCCTCGATGTCGCCGTACGAGATCATGGTGCCGGGCGGCTCGGTCGAACACGTCAACGAGGAGCCCGGCTCGGTGTGGCTGGAGCGCGTGACGCGGACCTATCCGCATGCGGTCTGGCTCAATCCCGTCGCGCGCAAGCACTGGGATTATTCGGAATCCACCACGATCATCCGCAAGCTGTTGGCCGAGCGCATGTTCCCGCTGACGCTGGAAGGGCTGGAAGGCGCGATGAAGGAATTGACGCGGTAGGTTCTCCGCGATGTTTCTCCGGGTCGTCCCGGCGCAGGCGGGGACCCATAACCCCTGAATCATCGTTGAATGCACATTCTCTGTCTCTGTTGCCCAAACCGTCTATCAAAGCGGCGACAGGGAGTATGGGTCCCTGCCTTCGCGGGGACGACTCGTTGATGGGGATGTGATAGACCTCGCCTTCCTTACTTAGCGACAGAGTGTGACATGCCCTCCACCATTACCCGCGGTTACAAAAAGCTTCTTGACGAGGCCAACGCTCAGATCGAGACCATCAATGCGGCGGAAGCCGTCGAGCGGTTTCCGAAGGGCGGCGAGGGGCAGAGCGAAGTCGTGATTGTGGACCTGCGCGATCCGCGCGAGATCGAGCGCGAAGGGCGCATTCCCGGCGCGTTTCATTGTCCGCGCGGCATGCTGGAATTCTGGATCGATCCGGAAAGCCCCTACGCCAAGCCGATCTTTCAGGAAGACAAGAAATTCGTGTTTCAGTGCGCGTCGGGCTGGCGCTCGGCGCTCGCCGCCAAGACCGCGCAGGACATGGGGCTGTCGCCCGTGGCGCATCTGGGCGGCGGCTTCACCGCATGGAAGGCCGCCGGCGGGCCGGTGGAGAAGGTCGAGCCGAAGAAGTAAGGATTGGCCTGCGCGGCATCATCTTGCGAAGCGCGCCGCCGGCAGCATATCGGATGTGGTCAATGACCGAGCGATGAGGAGAGACGCGAATGCTGGCCTACGTTCTCCATCGTTACGGCGCGGCGGATGGCGCGAAGCTGGAGGAGGTGCCTGCGCCGTCGCCCGCGCCTCACGAAATTCTTGTGAAGGTTCGTGCCGCCGGATTGAATCCGGTCGATTTCAAATTCCGACAGGGAAAACTTCGCGTGATCTACCGGCCCCGGCTGCCTTTCGTGCTCGGAAACGAACTGGCGGGCGAAGTGACCGCCGTGGGCAAGGATGTGAAGGCCTTCCGTTCGGGCGATCGCGTTTATGCGCGCGTCGGGAAGGAGGGCGGCGGTGCGTTCGCCGAACAGGCATGTATCGATGAGGCTTACGCGGCTCATATCCCGCCGAGTATCGATTTCGCCACGGCCGCGGCGGTCCCTCTGGCGGGGTTGACCGCGCTGCAGGCGCTACGGGATGAACTCAAGATCAAGCCGGGGCAGAACGTCTTTATCTCCGGCGGGGCGGGCGGTGTCGGCACATTCGCGATCCAGATCGCCAAATGGCTTGGCGCGCATGTGACGACCACAGCATCGAAGCGCGGAGAAGCCCTGGTGCGCTCGCTCGGCTGCGACGATATCATCGATTACACATCGCAGGACATCGCGGAAGCCGGGCGCAAATTCGATGCGGGATTCGATCTGATCGGCGGCGAGACGCTGGCGAAAATGTTCCGCATCATGAAGCCCGGCACCAAAGTCGTTTCGGTTGGCGCTTTGCCGGAGCCCGAGACGGCGATGAAGGATCTCGGCGGCCGGCGCTTTCTCGCATGTCTGTTCTGGATCATCAGCGGGAAAATCAGACAGCAGGCCCGCGCGGCGGGCGTGACCTATCGCTATCTTTTCATGCATCCGAGTGGAGCCGAATTGTCCGAACTCGGCGGGTTGATCGAAAGCGGAAAGCTCAGGGTCATCCTCGACCGCGCATTTCCATTTGCGCAGATTTCCGACGCGCTCGCATATGTCGAAAGCGGACGCGCGAAGGGCAAGGTCGTCGTCTCGATGGACACCTGATACACATCACAATCCGAGATTTCATTTCAGCAGGACTCAGCACCAGCATGACCACCGATCCTCTCGTCTCCACGCAATGGCTTGCCGACAATCTGAATAATCCGCGCGTGAAAATTCTCGACGCGACGTTCAAGCTGCCCGGCGTTCTGCCGCTGCCGAAGGATGATTATCTCAGCGCTCACATTCCGGGCGCGGTGTTCTTCGATGTGGATGCGGTGTCGGATCATTCAAACCCGCTGCCGCACATGTATCCCTCCGCCGAACAGTTCGGCCTCGACGTCGGCGCGCTCGGCATTTCCAACGACGACACCGTGGTGATCTACGACGCGGGCGGCTGGGTTGCCGCGCCGCGCGCGTGGTGGATGTTCCTGTCATTCGGCCACGCCAATGTGCGCGTGCTCGATGGCGGCTTAAAGAAGTGGATTGCCGAAGGCCGCGCTGTTGAAGGCGGCGAAGCGAAGCCGAAGTCCGCGACATTCAAGGCAGCATTCGATGCCAAGCGCGTGCGCAGCATGCAGCAGTTGATCGGCAATCTCGAAAGCCAGGCCGAGCAGGTGATCGACGCGCGTCCAGGCGCGCGTTTCGAGGGCAGCGTGCCGGAGCCGCGCCCCGGTCTGCGCGGCGGGCATATTCCGGGCGCGCGCAGCGTTCCTTATGCGGGACTGTTCGATGCGAACACCGGCGCGATGAAGCCGCTATCTGATCTGCGTGCGGCATTCACCGGCGCGGGCGTCGATCTCGACAAGCCCATCGTCACAAGTTGCGGCTCGGGCGTATCCGCCGGCGTGCTGACGCTGGCGCTGTATCGTCTCGGCATCGCCGACACCGCGCTCTATGACGGCTCATGGTCGGAGTGGGGCGAGCAGGGCGGCCCGCCGGTCGCGACGGGACCGGCATAGCCGGTAGCTCGGGCGTCGGATATAAAGGGCGGCGATGCACATTCGTCCTGCTATTCCGAGTGACGCTTCGAAAGCCTGCGACACCTTGCGGCGCTCGATTGCGGAACTGTGCGTCGCCGATCACGGCAACGACAAAGCGATACTCGGCCGTTGGCTGGCCAATAAGACACCCGATGTTTTCGCCTCATGGCTCAGGGACACCGGCAACACCGTGCTGGTCGCCGACCATAACGGGCTGATCGCCGCTGTGGGTGTGGTCAACGACGACGGCGAGATCACGTGCAACTATGTGTCGCCCGATTTTCGTTTTCAGGGCGTCAGCAGGATGATGTTGGCAGGACTTGAAGGCGTCAGCCTCACACAGGGCAACGCCGGCACGACGCTGTTCAGCACAAAGACCGCGCACGGATTCTATCGTGCTGCCGGATATCGCGATGGCGGATCGCCGTTCTTCAAGTTCGGCACGGAGAGCTATCCGATGTTCAAACGGCTCGCTCAGAACAGACCCGACGCAGCCAGATCGTCCTAACCGCCGAACAGCGGGAACGCCTGCTGTTGCTGCTGCAGTTGCTTGGCGCGCGTGCGGGCTTCGGCGCGGACACGTGCAGCCTCACGGCGCAGCGCGATGGCGCGGGCGCTTGGACGGCGGACCTTCTTCACCACGGGCCGTGGCTCCACCGCAAACGCTGTCGCCTCCGACGAGCGTTCGATGGAGGTGACCGTGGACAGCGGCTCCGTTGCTTCGGTCGGCGATGGGTTGGCATGTGACGCGACATCGATCGGCAACAGTTCAGTCGCCTTCGGATCGGTCGCCTTCAGTTCAGGTTTGGCGCTGGCAGGCTCGACAACCTTGCTCTCCTGAACGTCAGGCGTTGTGACGTCGGGGGCATTGGCTTCCTCGACGGGTGTGCTGACGCTTGCCGGTGCATTCGGAGCAGTGGCAGAATCGAGGACAGGCGCGCTCGCGGTTGCTTCCGCGCCATCGGTGACGGGGTTGTTGCTCTCCTGAACAACGGTGTCGTCGGCGGGCGGAGCGAGCGAGGCCTGAAGAGGGGGCCGATATTCGGGTGTCGTGTCCCGGCGCAGCGCCTCGGGCAGCGGCTTGGTTCCTCCGGGCGCCTCGATCCGCAGCATTGCCAGAACCGGCGTGGTCTCCAGACGCGGCACCTGCGGGGTGAACGGCGTCAGCACCGGCTGCTGCGTCGGACGCGACAACGTCAGGCTGGCGAACTCTTCGTGCGCGGCACGCAACAGGGCTGCCGCGCCGAGGCCGAAAACCAGAATGGAAATCGCCAGAATGGTCGTCGCGAACAGGATGCGGAGGCCGGGAAGCATGTTGTGGTGTCCTGCCCTCGGGTAGGCCGGGAATGGGGCGCGATGCGTGGGTCGAAGGCCACGAATCAAGGCCCTGATGAAGGATACCGCACGCCGCGAAATTGCCCGAAAAAAGTTCGGACAGACCTGTGCATGCCGGGACATTGCCCGGAACCTGTTGCAGGACTGCCATCTCGCGAAAAAGTCAGCGATTTCCGGGCGCTTTTTTCGCCGAATGTCTTGAATGCGCCGCTATCCTGAGTGATCTGGCGTTAACATTACGGTGGCGGGTTCGCGCTATATAAGGGGCATGATGTTCAATCGCCTTTCCAAGCTTTCTGCCCGGTCCTTCGTGGCCGGTTTCGCGGTGTCCACGGTGGCTGGCTTGACGGCTGCGCTGGCCCAGTCGTATCCGCCGCCTCCGGGCTATTCGCAGCCGGTTCAGCCCGCGCCCTACGGCGCGCAACCTTATGGCGGATCTGGTGGCTATCAGGACGACCGCGGGGTTCCGGATTTCGATCGCCTTGACGGGGACGACCGGAGTACCGCTCTGTCGCCTCCGGGCTATCAGCAACAGCCGAATTACCAGCAGTCCGCTCCGCAGCAGCAGAGCTATCAGCAGCCGGGCCTCGACCCGCGCGGCCCGGTGATGTCGCCGGACGATCCGCGCTATGGCCGCCCGACTGTCTATACCGACCGCGGCCCCGCGCCCGCCTATGGCGACCGCGGCCCGATGCAGCTTTCTCCCGATCAGGTTCCGCCGCCGAATGGCGATAGCGCGATGCGTCCGCCCGGCGCGATCGATGGCGGTGCGACCGGCGCGGTTCAGCAGCCGGGACAGGGCACCGCGATGGGCGCCAATGGCCGCTCGGTGATGGCGGCGCTGCCGCCGGAAGAGCAGCCGGAAACCGGCCCGCGCAAGGAACTGCCCGAGCGCCTGCGCCGCGCGGAAGTCAATTACCCGACCAAGGAGCCGGCGGGCACGATCATTGTCGATACCCCGAACACGCAGCTCTATTACATTCTCGGCAATGGCCGCGCGATCCGCTACGGCGTGCGTGTCGGCCGCGACGGCTTTACCTGGACTGGCGTGCAGAAGATCACGCGCAAGGCGGAGTGGCCGGATTGGCATCCGCCGACGGAAATGATCGAGCGTCAGCCTTATCTGCCGCGCTTCATGGCGGGCGGCGACGGCAATCCGCTCGGCGCGCGCGCGATGTATCTCGGCTCGACGGTGTACCGCATCCACGGCACCAACCAGCCGTCCACCATCGGCCAGTTCGTTTCGTCGGGTTGCATCGGCATGCTCAATGAAGACGTGACCGACCTGTTCGAGCGCACCAAGGTCGGCACGCGCGTTGTAGTGCTGCCGGGCGGCAAGCCGCCTACGCCGCCGGTGACGGCATCCGCGCAGCCGCAGCCGTATCAGGGTGGACCTGCGCCCGCGCCGATGGCGAACGGTGCACCTGCGCAGCGCCCCGCCGGGTCGATGGGCGTGCCCAATCAGGGACCGACGGCCGTGCCGCCGCTGCCTGCGCCAGTGACGATCCGCTAAGCGGCAGTTTCAGATTTTAGAAAAAGCCCGGCCGAGAGGCCGGGCTTTTTGCCGTGCGTCATGCAACTTTTCCGCCTGTGCGATATTGGTCTGGTCGCCGCAATCGGGGAGATCAGCATGGCCGGAAACAAGGTGCCCAAGAACACGATCTGCATCTGGTACGACAAAGATGCGGAGGCTGCGGCACGGTTCTATGCGAGCGTTTTTCCGGACAGCGCGGTGACCGGCGTCCATCTCGCGCCGAGCGATTATCCCTCTGGCAAGGCGGGCGATGTCATCACGGTTGAATTCACAGTGGCCGGGGTGCCGTGCGTCGGCCTGAACGGCGGGCCGGTGTTCAAGCACACCGAGGCGTTCTCGTTCCAGATTTCGACCGAGAGCCAGGAAGAAACCGACCGCTACTGGAACGCCATCGTCGGAAACGGCGGGCAGGAAAGCGAATGCGGCTGGTGCAAGGACAAGTGGGGCATCTCGTGGCAGATCACGCCGCGCGTCCTTATCGAGGCGCTGGCGATCGGCGGCGCCGAGGCCAAGCGCGCATTCGAAGCGATGATGACCATGAAGAAGATCGACGTGGCGAAGATCGAGGCCGCGAGACGGGGATAGGGTTTTCCGGGCGATTTTTTTAGCGTCGTCCCAGCCGGAGCCTGTTATCGGGCCGGCGAAGCCGGACCCGTTGGCCGGGACGACCACATCATTCTATTCCATGACCCGCACTGGCGCGCCGTCCAGCCACGCAGCGATGTCCTCGACCATGTCGCCGTAGTAGCGGCGATAGTTCTGCTCCGTGACATAGCCGAGATGCGGCGTCAGCACGACATTGTCGAGCTTGCGTAGCGGATGATCGAGCGGCAGCGGCTCGACCGAAAACGTGTCGAGCCCCGCGCCTGCGATGGCCTTGCGCTGGAGCGCATCGAGCAGTGCGGCTTCATCCACGATGGGTCCGCGCGCGGTGTTCACGAGGTAACTCGTCGGCTTCATGCGTGCGAGATCATCGCGCGTGATCAGCCCGCGCGTGCGCTTGCTCAGGATGGTGTGAATGGTGACGATGTCGGCGGTGGCGAACAGTTCATCCTTGCTGGCATAAGTCACGCCCACGGCGGCACAGGCCTCCGGCGTCAGATTCTGACTCCATGCGATCACGGTCATGCCGAGCGCCTTGGCGATGGCCGCGACTTTCGTGCCCAGCTTGCCGAGACCGACGACGCCGAGGGTCATGCCCTCCACATCCTGCCCCATGGTGGTTTGCCAGAGTTCGCCCGCATGCATGCGCGCGTTCTCGAACCCGATCTTGCGCGTGAGTTCCAGCATCAGGCCGATGGCGAGGCTTGCGGTGGCATTGCCGACGCCGCCGGTGCCGCAGACCGTGATGCCGCGCTCTTTCGCGGCCTCAAGATCGAACGAGGCGTTGCGCATGCCGGACGTCAGCAGCAGTTTGAGTTTAGGCAGCGCGCTTAGCACCTCGCGCGGAAACGGCGTGCGCTCGCGCATGGCGCAGACGATCTCGAAATCCTGCAGAGCGCGGATCGCGTCGTCCTGCGAGGCGAACGGTTTGTTGAAAACCGTGATGTCGATCTTGTCCTTAAGCGGAGACCAGTCGGCAAATTTCAGGGCGACGTTCTGGTAGTCGTCGAGGATGGCGCAGCGCAGGGGCATTTGTTTTGCCTCGTTCTATGAAGCGGGAATTATCTCGGTCCGCGTTACACCACGATTGTCATGCCCGGACTCGTTCCGGGCATCCCGATCAGGTGAGCGCGATGCCTAGACAATCGGGATCACCGGGACATAGTCAAGCGAAGCGACGCCGTTCTTCGAACGGCTATGCCCGGTGATGACAACAAGAACAGCGGACCCAAGGTGGCTCACTTTTGCGGTAGCCGGACCTCGCTATGGCGCCATTCAGAAAGATCGCCCTGAGCTTCGAGTTTGCCGGCTTTCACAAGAGCAACAATACGAGCGGCAACCGTCTCGTAGTTTCCGTTTGATTCGTCTGAAAGGGACATCCCGACCGTCGCCACGATGAGCGCGACTTTTCTCCACTGAGGATGCGCGGTTGCCAGAACCAGCTTGTCGATGTCGTCCGGTGTCATCATCTGAGCTTACTCAGACAAGCCAAATGACACTACTGAAAGCACTGAGTTAAGATCGGGCGGTTCCGCGCTTCTTCGCACAGGCCGGGCCGGGTCCGCGCATGTAGTGCTGTTCCGGATGGTAGGGATTGAACGCCGCCTTGATGAAGGTGCGCCAGAAATCGGCGATCTCCGCCAGCATGCGCTTCGGAGAGTGGGCGGCGAGCGGGGCGGACATCCCCGCATTGATCGGTGCGCTGTGCGTTGTCATGGCTCGTACTCGACGATCCGTAACCGTGATTCCCGGCGGCTGAATATCAGTCGCGATCCGCGCGTTCGCGGTTCGAACCGGCACGTTGCGCGGATTCGATTAAAAAGCCGTTTTCGCCCCGGCAACGGCCTGATGACGTTGAAAATTCCCGCCGTTAGGCTTTCCAAAATCCTACCTTCGGGACCCCCGCACGGTTGCCCTTTGCGGTTCCCGCCGCTACATCAACGGCAGCAAATTTTCCCCGCAAAACGAAGGTTTCCCGGAACCGTCAAAGGATCACGATGGCTCGCCAGTTCGTCTACTTCATGCAGGGTCTGACCAAGGCCTATCCGACCCGCAAGGTGCTCGATAACGTGCATCTGTCGTTCTACCCGGACGCCAAGATCGGCGTGCTCGGCGTCAACGGCGCGGGCAAATCGACGCTGCTCAAGATCATGGCCGGCATCGACAAGGATTACAGCGGCGAAGCCTGGGTCGCCGAGGGCGCGCGCGTCGGCTACCTCGAACAGGAGCCGCAGCTGGACGCGACCAAGACCGTTCGCGAGAACGTCATGGAAGGCGTCGCCAAACAAAAAGCTATTCTGGATCGCTATAACGAACTCGCGGTGAACTATTCGGACGAGACCGCGGACGAGATGACCAAGCTGCAGGACGAGATCGAGGCACAGGGCCTGTGGGATCTCGACAGCAAGGTCGATCAGGCGATGGACGCGCTGCGCTGCCCGCCGGACGATGCCGACGTCACCAAGCTCTCGGGCGGTGAACGCCGCCGCGTGGCGCTGTGCAAGCTGCTGCTCGATGCGCCGGACCTGCTGCTGCTCGACGAACCGACCAACCATCTCGATGCCGAATCCGTGTCGTGGCTGGAAGGCCATCTGCGCAACTATCCGGGCGCGATCCTGATTGTGACCCACGACCGCTACTTCCTCGACAACGTCACGAGCTGGATTCTCGAACTCGACCGCGGCAAGGGCATTCCCTACGAGGGCAATTATTCGTCGTGGCTGGTGCAGAAACAGAAGCGTCTCGAGCAGGAAGGCCGCGAGGACGCCGCGCACCAGAAGACTCTGCAGCGCGAGCAGGAGTGGATCGCGTCCTCGCCGAAAGCGCGTCAGGCCAAATCGAAAGCGCGCTACCAGCGCTACGAGGACCTGCTCAAGCAGGCCAGCGAGAAGCAGACCCAGACCGCGCAGATCATCATTCCGGTGGCGGAGCGCCTCGGCAACAACGTGGTGGACTTCGAAGGCCTGTCGAAGGGCTATGGCGAGCGCCTGCTGATCGACGATCTCACCTTCAAGCTGCCGCCCGGCGGCATCGTCGGCGTGATCGGCGCCAACGGCGCGGGCAAGACCACGCTGTTCCGCATGATCACCAAGCAGGAGACCCCGGACGCGGGCACGATCACGGTCGGCGAGTCCGTGCATCTCGGCTATGTCGATCAGTCGCGCGATGCACTCGATGGCAACAAAACGGTGTGGCAGGAAATTTCCGGCGGCAACGACCTGATCCTGCTCGGCAAGAAAGAAGTGAACTCGCGCGGCTACTGCTCGGCGTTCAACTTCAAGGGCGCGGACCAGCAGAAGAAGGTCGGCGCGCTGTCGGGTGGTGAACGCAACCGCGTGCATCTCGCCAAGATGCTGAAGTCCGGCGCCAACGTTCTGCTGCTGGACGAGCCGACCAACGACCTCGACGTCGATACGCTCCGCGCATTGGAAGAGGCGTTGGAGGATTTCGCCGGCTGCGCCGTGATCATCAGCCATGACCGCTGGTTCCTCGACCGCATCGCCACCCACATTCTCGCTTTCGAAGGCGACAGCCATGTCGAATGGTTCGAGGGCAACTTCCAGGACTATGAGAAGGACAAGATGCGCCGCCTCGGACAGGACTCCGTGATCCCGCATCGCGTGAAGTACAAGAAGCTGACGCGGTGAATCACGCGCCGCTGGACAGCGATCTCGATGAGCAGGAGCGGGCGCTCCTCGCCATGGACGTGGCCTGGGTTCAGTGGCGGTCGGAATTTCGCCAGAAGCTTTTCGAAGGCGGCGTACTGGAGCGGCCGGTGCGCAGCATCTTCGAAGCGGACATGATCTTCAGCATTGTGGCGCATCATGCGCTCAAGGGCCGTCCGGTCACGCTCAAGGAGCTTGCGACCTATTTCGGCATGATCGCGACGGAGGCGACCGTCTCGCGCCACATCGACGATATGGAGCAGGGCGGGCTTGTCGAGCGCCGTCTCGACGCGAACGACCGCCGCCGCATGTTCATTGTGCCGACGCGGCGGCTTGAAGGTCTTGGCCATGAATTCCAGCAGGCGCGGCTGCGCATCATGCGGGAGAATGGCTTTGTCTGGAGCAACGATAACAAGCAATAACAAGAGGGACGAGCTGCAGCATGAGCGACGACAAAGCATTGACGCCGGAAGAGATCAGCGCGGCGCAGCCCCTTCCGCTCGATCGCTCCGAAAGCACGCTCGATGAACAGCAGCGGGCGGCGCTCGGCATCGATATCGCTTATGTGCAATGGCGCGCGGAATTCCGCCGCACCGTGGTTGCATCCGGCGTGCTGAACCGGCCATGGCGCAGCGTGTTCGAGGCCGACATGATCTTCACCATTGTCGCGCATCGCTGGCTGGCAGGGCGGCCCATCACACACAAGGAGCTGGCGACTTATTTCGAATTGTTCGCCACCGAAGCGACGGTGTCGCGCCATGTCGATGACATGGAGGAGGGCGGCATGATCGTGCGCCAGACCGATCCCGACGATCGCCGCCGCACATTCCTGCTGCCGACCAAGCGGCTCGAAGCCATCGGACATGAATATCTGCGGATGAAAATCCGCATTATGCGCGATCATGGCTTTGTCTGGGCAGGCCCGTCCGCAACTGACAGCAAAACTGCAAGCGATCCTGCGTGAACCGGCGCGCTTGTGCGGATAAGGAGTGATCTTTCCAAACAAGGGGAAGGATCATGGAGCTACGTTTCTTTGCATTTGCGCTGACGCTTTTGCTGTTGATACCAGGCTCGGTTTTGTCGGAGGAAACCACCCGTCAGTCGAAGGTGAAGTCCGTGCAGCGCGCAGCTCAACAGCAGCAGGCGACGGAGCGCGCACAGCGCTGCGCGGACGCGGTGAGCAACGCGCAGGGTGCGGAGGTTGGAACGTCCGTCTTGTCCAGCGCCGTCGGACTCCTGCCATTCGGCAGCGCTGCATCGAGTGTGGCGGCGAACGTCGGCACCGCGGCGGCCGGCGAACTGGTCCGCCAGAAGGCAGCGGCTGCGGTTCAGGGAAATTGCGGCGGTTAACCAACCGTCATCTGGCCATCGTATATCGGCTGACGTAAAAGGGCGCTCCGGACTACGCGCGAGCGTTTTGGAGCGTCACGATGTCGGACTGGG
>Ga0209023_10002344_pt1 | contig 23864 bp, 20 predicted proteins | sample LakOneMetagenome_FD_187468 | JGI IMG/M metagenome (GOLD analysis project Ga0209023, IMG submission 187468) | Freshwater and sediment microbial communities from Lake Erie, Canada (SPAdes) (version 2) | ecosystem: Environmental > Aquatic > Freshwater > Lentic | place: Lake Erie, Canada... | reverse complement strand
TCCCGGCCCGGCGCGACGACCCGCGGGTTCTCGTGGTGGTCCGGCCGCCCCCCGAGACCTCCGCCTACCACGCGGACAACCCGCTCTACGAGGGCGTGCTCGACCGTCTCGGTGCCGAGGAGTCCGTCGTCACCGTGCTGATCCCGCGGACGGAGGGCCAGCGTGAGGCCGCGATCGCGAGGGGCGACGAAACGCTGATCGTCCCCGAGCGCGCCATCGACGCCCAGAGCCTGATCGCCTACTCCGACCTCGTGGTCAGCGCGGGGGGGACGATGAACCGCGAGGCAGTCGCGCTCGGCGTCCCCGTCAAGACGATCTTCAGCGGCAGGATGGGAGCCGTCGACGAGCGGCTGATCGCCGACGGCAGGCTCGGCCTGCTCGACGATCCGGCCGCCCTCGAGCTGCGCAAGCGCGCGCACGACCCGGGGCCGGTCGATAGGCGCGACCCCGGGATACTTGTCGACGGAGCCCTGGCGGCCACGGAGAAGTCGCCGACGACCTGATCGGATGCCGGAGTCCATCGACGCACTGTTCGCCTTCGCGGCCGCCGCCGCGATCGCCTGGCTGCTGGTGCCCGTAGCCGAGGCCTTCGCCTGGCGGATCGGCGCGATCGACGAACCGCGCGAGCGCAGCCTGCACGTCGTCCCGACCCCGCGGCTCTCCGGCATCGCGATCCTGGTCGCGGTCTGCGTCTCGGGGGTGATCTTCCTGCCCTGGGACGACCAGACCCGAGCCATCCTGATCGGCGCGATCGTGATCGCCGGCGTCGGCATGATCGACGACATCTGGGACCTGCCGCCGCTGGTCAAGCTGCTCGGCCAGACCGCCGCGGCGATCATCCCGGTGACCGCCGGGGTGACGGTCGACGTCTTCACGCTGCCGTTCGTCGGCGGCGTCGATCCCGCCTCGACCGAGCTCTTCAAGCTGCCGCTGGTCGGCCACGTCGACCTCGGCGAGCTCGGCACGGTGATCGGCATCGTCGCGATGGCGAACGTCGTCAACCTGATCGACGGCGTCGACGGGCTCGCCTCGGGCGTCTGCCTGATCAGCGCCGCGACGCTCGCGATCGTCGCCCTGTCGCTGGAACGCAACCCGGCCGGGATCCTCGCCGCGATCACCGCCGGCGGGGCGCTCGGATTCCTCAAGCACGGCTTCCCGCCCGCGTCCAGCTTCATGGGGGACACCGGGTCCAACCTGCTCGGCTACCTGCTCGGCGTCGCCGCCGTCCAGGGCGCCCTGAAGACGAACGCCGTGGTGGCGCTTGCCTTTCCGATGCTCGTCCTGGCCGTGCCGATCCTCGACACCGGCTTCGTGGTCGCCAAGCGCCTCAAGTACAGGCGGCCGATCTACGAGGCCGACGCCTGGCACTTCCATCACCGGATGGCCAACATCGGGTTCTCGCAGCGCCGCACTCTCGCCTACCTGTACGGCTGGACCCTGGCGATGGCGGGGGTCGCCCTGGCGCTGCGGTTCATCCCCTACAGCGACGATCGCGGCAACTTCAACCCGGGCTGGACGATCGTGATGATCGCGATCCTGGTGCTCGGCGCGGCCGCCAGCTTCTACGTGATCTACGTGCTCGAGATCCTCAAGCTCCGCCGCTTCCGTTTCCGCCAGGTCGCCGCGAGCGGTGCGCCGCCCATCGAGGAGGCGGTAGATCGTGAGGTTGAACACGAACTCGAGACCGGCCAATTCCGTACTCCTGATGCGGAAACCGGCGAGTTCGGCGAGGTCGAGACGAAGCCCTGACTAAGGTGCGCCGACGGGACCCGTCTAAGGGTTCCCTATCGGGTATATTCGCGGTCCCCGCGCCTGAGCAGCCGACCTGGGAAAAAAGTTTCAATCGGCACGTCCAATGCTCGGCGCGACCCCAAAGTGGAAAGTCCCTACTTCGACAACCCCGGAGATCGCGACCCATCGCAACAGCACCGCCGTGCTGCTCGATCGTCCGGCGACGTCACAAGGTCGGAACGTCCTCGCATCCGCGACGAACGCTGCCCCTCCCATCTTCTTGCCGCGCCCGGCGCGACCGGGGGGTGGAGCCGGGCCCGCCTCCGGCCGCTGACCTGCCGGTAATCCGACGACCGCTGAACATGGAACCCCTTCGCAACCTCGACATCCTCGTGCTGCTCATCGCGCTCCCCGTCTTCGTCCTGGCGGACGCGCCGCTGTCGGGCTGGATCGTCATCGCCGTCGCCTGGATCGCCGGGCGGATCGGCATCGAGCTCGCCGCCCGTAAGCGCCGCACCGCGCTCGCCGCCTCCAACCGCAACGCCGCGCTGGGCGTCACGGCGATGGCCACGATGGGCCGCGTCTGGCTGATCGCCGGCGCGATCCTCCTCGTCGGCCTCGTCGACGAGCGTGAGGCCGGCCTCGCCGCCGCTCTGCTCGCCCTCGTCCTGATGACGGTCAGCCTCGGCACCACCTTCCTCGTCCACCTCCTCCACCCCGAAGCAGACGGGACCCTTCGATGAGCACCGGTAAGAAAGTCGCCCTCGTCTTCGGCGGTTACGCACTGCTGCTGATCGCGGTCTTCCTGATCTTCGGGAGCGACGGCAAGAACGAGGAGTTCCAGCCCCAGAACGAGTTCAAGCTCGACACCTGGGTGAGCATCCACATCGCCGGCATCGACATGAGCATCAACAAGGCGGTGCTCTACATCGTTCTCGCGTCGGTCATCACCTGCGTGGCGATGGTCTGGATCGCCCGCCGGATGCAGGCCCGCCCGAACAAGACCCAGACCGCCGTCGAGGGCGTCTACGACCTGATCCGCGGACAGATCGTCAACGAGAACCTCGACTCGAAGATGGCCGCCAAGTACTTCCCGTTCCTGGCGACGCTCTTCTTCTTCATCCTCTTCTCGAACTTCATCGGCCTGATCCCGCTGCCGACGAACACCGAGCACACGATCGACGTCTTCGGCGTCGCGGTGCCGAGCTTCGCGCTCTACGCGGCGACGGCGAACATCTCGATCCCGCTCGTCCTCACGCTGGTCGTGTGGATCGGCTACAACGCCGAGGGCGTCAGGGCGCACGGCTTCTTCGGCTACCTCGGGACGCTGCTCCCGGCCGGGATCGAGGACATGCCCTGGGCGTTCAAGGCGTTCGTGTTCGTGATCGAGGTCGTCTCGAACTTCGTCCGGCTCGTCTCGCTGTCGGTACGACTCTTCGCCAACGTCCTCGCCGGCCACCTGCTGCTGCTGTTCATGGGCGGCGGCCTCGCGGTCCTGCTCGGGATCTCCGCCCTCGGCGTCCTGACGTTCCCGATGGCGTTCGCCTTCTACATCTTCGAGATCGTCATCGTCGCCGGTCTTCAGGCATTCATCTTCGCGATTCTCACTGCAATCTATCTCGGGGGCGCAACCTCCGTGAGTCACTAGGAAAAAGGAGTCAGTTCAATGGATCTAGTGCTTCTGGCACAGGCCTCAAGCGCGGTCACCGACACCGGGGTCACCGACGCCGGCAAGGCGATCGCACTCGGCGTCGGCGCCGGTCTCGGTTCGATCGGAGCCGGTATCGGCATCGGCGTGATCTTCGGTTCGGAGATTCAGGCCGTGGCGCGTCAACCCGAGATGAAGGACGAGCTGCAGAGCATCCGCTGGCTCGGTTTCGCCCTCACCGAGGCCGTCGCGTTCTACACGTTCATCTTCGGCCTGATCGCGTTCTTCCTCTAGGCCTGTGGAATTCGTCGGCGACATAACCGCCCTCGTAGTCACGGCCGCGACGACCGCGGACGGCGCCGAGGAGGGCGGAGGCAGCTTCCTCGTCCAGCCCGGGCTCGGGCTGATGATCTGGACGCTGATCGCGTTCGTGCTCACGATGTGGGTGCTCTCGAAGTTCGCGTTCCCGCGGATCCAGGCAGCCCTGGAGGAGCGGGCGGAGAAGGTCAACAACAACATCGACGAGTCGGAGCGCCTGCGCGCCGAGGCCGATGAGCTGCTGACCGAGTACCGCGAGCGCCTCAAGGAGGCCCGCGAGCAGGCCGACGACATCATGGCCCGCGCCCGCAAGTCGAGCGAAGCCGCGAAGGCCGAGGCGACTGCCGAGGGCCGCGCCAAGCACGACGAACTCGTCGCCGCGGCGCGCAAGGACATCGAGGCGGAGACGAAGCGCTCGCTCGAGACCATCCGCAAGGAGGTCGCCGAGCTGACGGTTCTCGCCACCGAGAAGGTCGCCCGCAAGTCGCTCACCCCCGAGGATCAGAAGCGGCTCGTCGAGGAGGCTCTCGGCGAGGTCGACTTCAGCGCCCTGGCCGGTACCGAAGCGGGGTCGCAGAACTAGCCATGGAAGAGGTCGCTCGTGTCTACAGCGAGGCGTTGTTCGACGTCGCCAAGGAGCACGGCTCGCTCGACGAGGTCCGTGAGCAGCTCGGTGAGGTCGCCGACGCGGTCGCGGCCGATCGGGATCTGCAGATCTTCTTCTTCAGCCCGTACTTCTCGTCCGTCGAGAAGCGCGAGGGCATCCAGAAGGCGATCACGGGCGGCAACCCCGACCTCGTCAACTTCCTCGAGCTGCTCGCCGAGAAGCACCGCATGCCGGCGCTTTTCCGCATCCGCAAGCGGTTCGACGAGCTCTGGGGGATCGAGAACAAGCGCCTCCAGGTGACCGTGACCAGCGCCATCGAGCTCGACCCGTCGGTGATCGAGTCGGTCGGCGCCGAGATCGAGAAGAAGACCGGCCAGACCGTCGAGCTGACCAGCGAGGTCGACGAATCGATAATCGGCGGCCTCGTCCTCCAGGTCGGCAACCGGGTGCTCGACGCGAGCATCCGCAACCGGCTCGACAAGCTGCGTCGCGTGGCCCAGGCCGCGTAGGCGCCGACAGACTTCAAAGAACCACTTCAACTGCGAACTTCGAAACACAAGGAGCGATAGAGCACATGGAAATCAAGCCAGACGAGATCTCCTCGATCCTGCGGCAGCGCATCGAGGGCCTCGAGACCGGCAGCGCCGACCTCTCCGAGGTCGGAACCGTGCTCTCCGTGGCCGACGGAATCGCCCGCGTCCACGGGCTCGACAACTGCATGTCCCTGGAGATGCTCGAGCTGCCCCACGGGGTCACGGGCCTTGCGCTCAACCTCGAGGAGGACAGCGTCGGCGCCGTGCTCTTCGGCGAGTGGGAGCACATCGTCGAGGGCGACACCGTGAAGCGCACCGGCCGCCTGCTCGAGATCCCCGTCGGCGACGAGCTCCTCGGCCGACTGGTCGATCCGCTCGGCCGCCCGCTCGACGGCAAGGGCGACATCAACACGACCGAGACCCGCCCCGCCGAGTTCAAGGCCCCCGGCGTCATCCAGCGTCAGGGCGTCAAGGAGCCGATGCAGACCGGCCTCAAGGCGATCGACGCGATGATCCCGATCGGTCGCGGGCAGCGCGAGCTGATCATCGGCGACCGCCAGACCGGCAAGACCGCCATCGCGATCGACACGATCATCAACAACAAGGACCAGGACGTCGTCTCGGTCTACGTCGCGATCGGCCAGCGCATGGCGACCGTCGTCCAGATGATGGAGACGCTCAAGGAGGCCGGCGCGATGGACAGCACCATCATCGTCGCCGCCCCCGCCGACGAGGCCGCTCCGATCAAGTTCATGGCGCCGTACGCCGGCACCGCGATGGCCGAGTACTTCACGTACAAGGGCGGCCACTCGCTCTGCATCTACGACGACCTCACCAAGCACGCTTACGCGTACCGCCAGATGTCGCTGCTGCTGCGCCGCCCGCCGGGCCGCGAGGCTTACCCGGGTGACGTCTTCTACCTGCACTCACGCCTGCTCGAGCGCGGCGTGAAGCTGTCCGACGACCTCGGAGGCGGCTCGCTGACGGCACTGCCGATCATCGAGACGCAGGCCTCGGACGTGTCGGCCTACATCCCGACGAACGTGATCTCGATCACCGACGGTCAGATCTTCCTCGAGCCGGACCTCTTCTACTCGGGCGTTCGGCCGGCGATCAACGTCGGCATCTCGGTCTCCCGGGTCGGCGGTAACGCACAGACGAAGGCGATGAAGAAGGTCGCCGGCAAGCTGCGCCTCGACCTCTCGCAGTACCGCGAGCTCGAGGCGTTCGCCCAGTTCGGCTCCGAGCTCGATCCCGAGACACAGCGGACCCTCTCCCGCGGTGAGCGCCTCGTCGAGGCGCTCAACCAGGGCGAGCGTCAGCCGCTCTCGGTCGCCGAGCAGGTCGCGTCGATCTACGCCGGCACCGGCGGCTACCTCGACCGGATCAAGGTCGAGCGCGTCCCCGAGTTCCTCGCCGATCTCCGCGACCGCCTGCGCAGCGAGGAATCGGACCTGTTCAACTCGATCAACTCCGACGGCCTGCTCTCCGACGAGCAGGAGGAGCAGCTCGGCAAGGCGATCGCCGAGATGGTCGACGACTTCGGTCCCGACTTCGATGCCGACGGCAACGAGCTCGAGGAGGGCGAGTCCGACCGCATCAAGTCCGAGGAGGAGCGCTCCAAGGCCGGTCGCACCGTCGCCGACGAAGAGGCCGAGGGCGCCGACGAGACCGCGGACGAGGAAGAGGCCGCAAAGGTCTAGACCATGGCTACGCAGAAGGACGTCAAGAACCGGATCAACTCCGTCAAGAACATCCGCAAGATCACGCGGGCGATGGAGATGGTGGCCGCTGCGCGCCTGCGCAGGGCCGAGCAGCGGATCGCCGAGATGCGCCCGTACGCCCAGTCGATCCGGCGCGTCACCCAGCAGGTCGCCGAGGCCGCCGGGCAGGAGGGCCACCGCGTCAAGCTCCTGCAACAGCGCGAGGAGAAGCGGGTCGGGATCATCCTCGTCACCGGAGACCGCGGGCTGGCCGGCTCGTTCAACACCCAGATCATCCGCGCCGGCACGCACCTGCAGCACGAGCTCGAGGGCGGGGGGACCGACATCTCCTACTACGTGGTCGGCCGCCGCGGCAACTCCGCGCTCAGCTTCCGCGGCGAGAGCGTCGCCGAGTCGTTCACCGGCTTCACCGACCAGCCGGCCTTCGCGAACGCCCGCGAGATCGGCGATCGACTCGCCGCCGCCTACGTCGACGAGGAGGTCGACCGGGTCGAGCTGATCTACAACCGTTACGTGTCGCCGCTGACGCAGTACGTGCGGCGCCAGACGCTGCTGCCGCTGCAGGAGGCCGACGTCTTCGGCGAGGGGATCCCCGAGCCCGAGAAGCCCGCCGATCCGGAGCTCGCCGAGGCGCACCAGCGCGCCGAGTGGATCTACGAGCCCGATCCCGAGGAGGCGCTCAAACTCCTCTTCGAGGAATACGTGAACCTTTCCGTGTACCGGGCGCTGCTCGAGTCCGCGGCGTCCGAGCACGGCGCCCGGATGACCGCGATGCGCAGTGCCGCCGAGAACGCCGGCGACATGATCGACAGCCTGACGCTGGAGATGAACCGGGTGCGGCAGGCGGAGATCACGCAGGAGATCCTCGAGGTCGTCGGCGGTGCCGAGGCCTTGGGAAGCGCTTGATGAACTTGAACACGAACTGAGCTAGGAGATATCAATGGCTGAAAACGGGAACAACAAGGGCACTGTCGAGCAGGTGATCGGCGTCGTCGTCGACGCCGTCTTCCCGGACGGCCTGCCCGAGATCTACTCGGCCCTGAAGATCGAGATCCCCGAGGGCGACGGTCGCTCCGCGCTCGACCTGACGCTCGAGGTCCAGCAGCACCTCGGCGACGATCGCGTCCGCGCCGTCGCGATGGACGCGACCGACGGCCTGCGCCGCGGCGACGCCGTCATCGACACCGGCTCTTCGATCACCGTGCCCGTCGGCAAGGACACGCTGGGGCGGATCTTCAACCTGCTCGGTGAGCCCATCGACGAGGGCGCGCCGGTGGAGGGCGAGGATCGCTGGCCGATCCATCGTCCCGCGCCGAGCGCCGAGGATCTGACGCCGACCCAGGAGATTCTCGAGACCGGCATCAAGGTCATCGACCTGCTGGCTCCGTACGCCAAGGGCGGCAAGGTCGGCCTGTTCGGCGGCGCCGGCGTCGGCAAGACCGTCCTGATCCAGGAGCTGATCAACAACATCGCGACCGAGCACGGCGGCCTCTCGGCCTTCTGCGGCGTCGGCGAGCGGACCCGCGAGGGCAACGACCTCTACGTCGAGATGACCGAGTCCGGCGTCATCGACAAGACGATGATGGTGTTCGGCCAGATGAACGAGCCTCCCGGGGCCCGTCTCCGCGTCGCCCTGACCGGTCTGACCATGGCGGAGTACTTCCGCGAGGTCGGCGGCCAGGACGTGCTCCTGTTCATCGACAACATCTTCCGGTTCGTCCAGGCCGGCTCCGAGGTATCGGCGCTGCTCGGGCGTATGCCCTCCGCCGTCGGTTACCAGCCGACGCTGGAGACGGAGATGGGTCAGCTCCAGGAGCGGATCACGTCGACCACGCAGGGATCGGTCACCTCGATCCAGGCCGTCTACGTCCCCGCGGACGACCTCACCGACCCGGCCCCGGCGTCGGTGTTCGCCCACCTGAACGCGACCACGTCGCTGTCCCGGTCGATCTCCGAGAAGGGCATCTACCCGGCCGTCGACCCGCTCGACTCGACGTCGACGATCCTCAAGGCCGACATCCTCGGCGAGGAGCACTACAGGACGGCGACCGACGTCCAGGAGGTGCTGCAGCGCTACAAGGAGCTGCAGGACATCATCGCCATCCTCGGTATCGACGAGCTCTCCGACGAGGACAAGCTCCAGGTCAACCGCGCCCGCAAGATCGAGCGCTTCCTGAGCCAGCCGTTCAACGTCGCCGAGCAGTTCACCGGCACGCCCGGCGAGGTGGTCTCGGTCGCCGACACGGTGTCCAGCTTCCGCAGCCTGGTCGACGGCGAGCACGACGACATCCCGGAGGGCGCCTTCTACATGAAGGGCTCGATCGATCAGGTCCTCGATGCCGCCAAGGGCCGCGGCGAGGACGAGACGGCCGGGGCCGACGCCGAGGCCGCCGAGCAGGCGGAGAAGGCGGAGAAGGAAGAAGCCGGGGCGGCTGCCTAGTCCATGGCCGACGATTCGAGAACGTTCACGGCCGAGGTCCTGACCCCGCAGGGGAAGGTCTTCGAGGGCGAGGCCTTCCAGGTCTCCGCCCGCACGATGGTCGGCGAGGTCGGCATCCGGGCGCGCCATGCCCCGATGCTCGCCCGGCTGGTGCCGCACGAGCTGCGCGTCTTCGAGACCGAGGCCGATTTCGGCTCCGCGAGCGGCGCCAGGCGCTACGCGGCCGCCGAGGGCTGGCTCGAGGTATTCGCCAATAAGGTGACCGTCCTGGTGACCGAGGCGGTCGATCCCGATTCGCTCGACACCGCCGACCTCAAGGCCCGGGTCGAAGATGCCGAAACGAGACTCGGCGAGGCCGACGAGGATTCGGCGGCCCACCGTACGGCTGAACAGGACAAGGCAAGGGCTGAGGCATTTCTGGAGATCGCAAGCGGAAGTTGATCGGCGGCGCCGTCGCGGCGCTGCTCGCAGTTGCGATCGCGGGTTGCGGCGAGGGCGAAGACGGCAAGGTCTCGATCAGCAGCGACACCGGCCCGAAGGGGGATCCGGCGCTGGTCAAGGGGGACGCGGCGTCGGGGACGCAGGATCAGCGGGTCCCGATCACGAGATCAGGGAGGCCGACGGCGATCTACCAGGCGCCGGTGCGGGAGATCAAGGACGGGATGCGGCTTCGCGCCATCGCCGCGGTGACGCTGACGAAGTGCGCGATCACCGACTACATCCCCAACAACCGCGGCCACACGGCCTGCCAGGGGACCCGGAAGTACAACTACGACCCGGTCGATATCGAGACCTCGATCGTGCTGGTCGGCGGTGACGACAAGCCCGACCTGAACGGGCCCTCCAAGCAGATCGGCGAGACCGAGAGCTACCGCTGCACCACGGCGATCCACCACTGCACCGTCTACCAGGACGAGGAGATCGTGCTCGAGGCCGGGGACCTCGACGGCGTCGACACCTCGCAGTACAAGTGGGCCGTGCTCGAGGCGACGGCCTCTTCACCCAAGGCGCAGGGCTGCAGGCCGCCCACGGCCAAGGGATGCAACGTGCTTGCGGTCGAGACGCAGAAGGGCACGGCCATGTACTGGATCCAGGCCGACGAGGACGTGCCCGAGAAGGAGCTTCCCGATCCCGACAGGACCGCCGCGGTCAAGACTCTGAAGGTCCTGCCCAACAAGGGGAACAAGAACGACGTGCGCCGCGTCGTCTACAGCGTCGACCTCGCTCCGGGGTCGAACGCGGCGAGCCTCGAGGGCGAGCAGTTCGAGATCGAGGCCGAAGGCCGGATCCGCGAGCGGCTCCCGCAGGCGCCCGACCTCGCCGCCTACGTCGTCTTCAGCGACTCCCCGACGGACATCAAGGGCCGATATCTGATCAGCGACAGCTACGACCCCGGCAAGACCGGCAACGCCGGCGGAAACTGCGACAGGAGCTGCACGGCCGAGGCGGGGGCGGCGATCACGACCGTTCTCCGCTGTGACGTGACCGCCGGGAGGCGGTACGTGAACGTGGTCGCCGCGGCGTCCCGGATGGCCGCGAAGCCGGGCGAGACGGTGGATGTGCTGCCCGGGGGCTTCCTCGAAGTCACTCATGCCTACCCGGCCGACGCCGGCGACGATCCTCCCGGCGCCCGGACGGACTGCAGCACGCGGCGCTAGCGGCCGCTCGGCCCATCGGCCCGGCGCGCGTTCTACCCTTCCCTGATGCAGGAGCGCCTTCTCGCGGAGAAGCTGATCGGCTACGACTCGTCCACTCCGGAGGGAGTGCAGCTCTGTGCGGGTTTCGTCAAGGGCTGGTTCGAGGCCCGGGACATCCAGACTCGACAGCTGACCGTCCGCGATCTGCCGATCGTGATCGCCGAGGTCGGCCCGCCCGACGCGCAGCGGGTCATCTTCCACGGCCACATCGACGTCGTGCCGGGCCGAGAGGGCCAGTTCGACCCGATCCTCGACGGTGACCGGCTGATCGGCCGCGGCGCCTACGACATGAAGGGGGCCGCGGCGGCGATGATGCTGGCGCTCGCGGACCTCCGCGACCAGCAGGATGCGAGGGTCCTGCTCGCGTTCGTTCCGGACGAGGAGACCGAGGAGGAGTTCGACCGTGGCACCGAGGTCCTCGTCGACGCCGGCTACACCGGCGAGTTCGCGATCACCGGTGAGCCGACGGACATGCTGATCGGGGTTGCAGCCAAGGGCGTTCTGGCGTTGCGGATCGAGGTCAGCGGCCGCGCCGCTCACAGCTCGACCCCGTGGGCCGGCGACAACGCGATCATCAAGGCGATTTCCGTATTCCGCGGGATCGAGTCGCTACCGTTCGCCCTTCAGTCGTCAGAGCTGTTCGACCGCCCGTCGATAAACCTCGGCCGGATCGTGGGCGGAGACGCGTTGAACAAAGTGCCCGATACCTGCGTGATCGACGTCGATATCCGTTACCTGCCCGAGCAGGACCCCGAGGCGATTCTCCGCCAGATCTCCGCGATCCCGGACACGGACGTGGTCTCGATCTTCCGCTGGCCGCCCGTCGACGTCGACCCGCAGTCGCCGTACGTGCGGGCGCTCGGCGATGCGGCTGCTCCCAACCACGCCGACGAGGTGACGAGCATCGGCCGTGACGGCGCCTCCGACGCCGTGGCCTTCATCCGCGCCGGCACACCCGCGGTCGAGTTCGGCCCGGTCGGCAGTGGCCACCACGGTCCGGAGGAGTGGGTCTCGGTCTCTTCGCTCGCGGCCTACCGGCGGACGCTCTGCTCCTTCGCTCGCAACCTCCCGGTCGCCGCGCCCCGGCCCGCCGCGGCGCCAGCGCCGTCCGAGGGGGTGAGCCGATGATCGACGATGAGAAGCCCGATGAGGGCGACGACGCCGACGGCGCCGACGGCGAGGGCGCAGGCGTGCATCCCGAGGAGCAGGAGGAGAAGGGCATCGGCCTGACCGAGGAGTTCGCCCGCCTCGAGGAGGAGATCAAGCGTGAGGTAGGCGGCGAGCCCGTGGCCGAAGAGCCCGCCGGCGCCGAGGGCGATGCCCAAAACGACGAGGACGGCCCCGAGGAGGCCGCCGAATTCGACGAGGCGGACTCCAGTGAGTGGGTCGCACCCGTTTCCTCGGGCGAGACGGAGGAGTGGTCGGTCGCTGACGACGAGGCCGACGACGCCGGTCCCGAAGCGGGCGAGCACGAGGTCCCGGAGATGCCCGCCGCCGAGGAGCCCGTCACGGAGGAGCCGGAGGAGCCCGCCCCTGAGGAGCCCGAAGAGCCCGTCGCGGAGGAGGAGCCCCCCGCCGAGGAGCAGCCCGCCGCCGAGGAGGGGACGGCGATCGAGCACACCGTCGTCCGCCATGGCCCTCCGCCCGTCCCGATCGCCGCCTACGCCGAGGACGAGGAGGATCCCGAGGTCAAGCGGCCCGGACTCTGGTGGCGGTTCCTGACGGCCTCCGTCGTGATCGTCGTCGCCGTGGCCACGGCGGTCTCGGTGTCCGCCCTTCTCGCGCTCAACGGCATCGCACAGGATCTGAACACCATCCCTCATGCCGAGAAGTTCATCGATCAGGTGGAGCCGGGGGAGCCTCAGACGATCCTCATCGTCGGCTCCGACAAGCGCTCCGACACCCCCGGCGACCCCGGTCGCTCCGACACGACGATGCTGCTGCGCGTCGACCCGGAGAAGGGCGTGCTCTCGCTCTTCTCCCTGCCGCGTGACCTCAAGGTCGACATCGCCGGCGCCAACTACGGCACCGCCAAGCTCAACGAGGCCTTCACCGACGGCGGGGTGACGAAGACCGCCCAGACCGTCAAGAACCTGACCGGCCTGAAGATCAACCACATCGTCAACGTCGATTTCGAGGGCTTCGCGAAGGCGGTGGATGCGATCGGGTGCGTCTACGTCGACGTCGACCGCCACTACTTCAACGACAACTCACTCGCCGCGAGCTCGCTCGACACGTACGCGGAGATCAACGTCAACGCCGGCTACCAGCGACTGTGTGGTCAGAACGCGCTGGACTACGTTCGCTACCGCCACACGGACACCGACATCGTCCGGTCGGCTCGCCAGCAGGACTTCCTCCGCAACGCCCGCGCCCAGGTGCCGGTCAGCGAGGTCCTCCCGATCATCAGCAGCGGCGGCAAGGGCAGCAAGCTGATCGACATCTTCACGAAGTACACGGCGTCCGACATCAAGGATCCCGCTCAGATGATCGCCGTCCTCGAAGCGTTCATCAGCGTCCGGGACGTGCCGATCAACCAGATCAGCTTCGACGGAACCCTCGGCCCGAGCTATGTCACCGCGACACCTGAACAGATCAAGAAGGCCGTCGACGAGTTCCTGAACGGCAAGGACACGCCGGGGCCGACGGGCGGGGAGAACGCCGTCAAGGACAAGTCCAGCGGCGGGGGCGGCGACAAATCCGGCGACTCGAAGAGCAAGGAGCCGAAGGAGCAGGATCCCGCCGATGGAGCCAACGTAGTCTCGACCTCGGATCTGGTCGATCCCAGCACCGGCATCAACAAGTTCGAGGCCTTCGGTCGAACTTCGGCCCGTCGTCTCGGTTTCCCGGTCTACATTCCGACCAAGGTCGTGCCCGGATCGACCTATAGCGCCGACTCCCGCCAGTACCAGATCAAGGACGAGGACGACAAGAAGCACTCCGCGTACAAGATGGTCATCGAGTACTCGACACCGTCGACCCTTCCCGAGTACTACGGCGTCCAGGGCACCACCTGGGGCGACCCACCGATCCTCGAACATGCCTCGGAGACCTTCGAGCACGACGGCCGCGAATACAGCATCTACTACGACGGCGACCGGATCAGGATGATCGCCTGGCATGACAAGGACGGCAACTCCTACTGGATCAGCAACACGCTGGTGCAGACTCTCGACAACGCCGACATGATCGCGATGGCCGAGAGCGTGGAAGAGGCCAAGGGTTAACACCCGTCTCCGGGGACGGGCTTCGGCGGCTCCCCGGTACCCTTCGCCGCCATGTCTGCAGAGCCAAACAGCGAGCCCGTAGGGGTCGTCGGAGTCGGCTGGGTCGGCCTCGTCACGGCCGCCTGCTTCGCCTCCCAGGGCCACGAGGTCTGGGCGATGGACGTCGACGAGGCGAAGGTCGCCAAGCTGTCGGCGGGCGAGGTGACGTTCCACGAGCCCGGCCTCGGGGAGCTCGTCGTCGAGCACGCCGATCGCCTGCACTTCACGACCTCGATGGACGAGCTGCTCGCCAACACCCGGCTGCTCTTCTGCTGCGTCGACACCCCGCCGACCTACTCCGGCGACGCCGACCTCTCCCGCGTCATGGCGGTCGTCGAGAAGCTGCCCGCCGACGCCGACCACGCGCTCGTCATGAAGAGCACGGTCCCGTCGGGGACGGGCGAGTCGATCCGCCGCGACATCCCCGAGCTCTCGTACGTCTCCTGTCCCGAGTTCCTCAAGGAGGGCTCGGCCGTCGAGGACTTCCTGAACCCCGATCGCGTCGTGATCGGCGCCGACGAGGGCGACGAGTGGGCCGCGGATGCCGTCGCCGGCCTCTACGAGCCGCTCGGCGGCGAGATCGTCCGCACCGACGTCGCCAGCGCCGAGATGATCAAGCTCGCTTCCAATGCATTCCTCGCCACGAAGATCTCCTTCATCAACGAGATCGCCAACGTCTGCGAGGAGGTCGGAGCCGACGTCACCGAGGTCGCCCGCGGGATGGGCCTCGACGAGCGCATCGGCGGCGCCTTCCTGAAGGCCGGCATCGGCTACGGCGGCAGCTGCTTCCCGAAGGATGTTTCGGCCCTCAAGCAGCTCGCCGGCAACTCCGGCTACCACTTCCAGCTGCTCAACTCCGTCATCGAGGTCAACGAGCTCCAGAAGCGCCGGGTGATCGGCAAGCTGACCAAGCACCTCGACTCGCTGGCCGGTAAGCGGATCGCCCTGCTCGGGCTGGCCTTCAAGCCCAACACCGACGACATGCGAGAGGCCTCGAGCCTGGTCCTGTCGGCGCGGCTGCAGGGGGAGGGGGCCGACGTCGTCGCCTACGACCCCGTCGCGGCCGAGGCGGCGGCCGGGCTGCTCGCGTCGACCGAGTTCGCCGAGAGCGCCCAGGCGGCGCTCGAAGGGGCCGACGGCGCGATCCTGGTCACCGAGTGGCCGGAGTTCGCCGATCTCGATTGGCCCGCGCTGGCGCGGTCGATGAAGGCGCCCGTCCTGATCGACGGCCGCAACTTCCTCGATCCGGATGCGATGCGCGGCGCCGGTTTCACCTACGAGAGCATCGGCCGCTGAGCACCGCGGGGCGTTTGCCCCGCGGCCCGACCGGGGGACGGTGTAGAAACCTGACTCCATGCCCCGGTTCGAAATCGTCGAAGAGGAGATGAATTGCAGGCGCTGATCCTGGTCGGTGGTCACGGCACCCGCCTGAGGCCGGTCACCCTGACGCTTCCCAAGCCGGTCATCCCCCTGGTCGACCGGCCGTTTCTCAAATACATGATCGATTGGCTCGCGCGCCACGGCGTCGACGACATCGTCATGGCCTGCGGCTTCCTGCCCGACGGCATCCGCGAGGTGCTCGGCGACGGCGAGCCCGGCGGCCCGCGACTGCGGTACGTCGAGGAGCCGGAGCCGCGCGGTACGGCCGGTGCCATCAAGTTCGCCGAGGACCTGCTCGAGGATCGCTTCTTCGCGCTCAACGGCGACGTGCTCACCGATCTCGATCTGACCGCCCTGCTCGAGCTCCACGAGGGCGCCGACGCGAAGGCGACCCTCGGCCTCTATCCGGTCGAGGACGCGTCCGCATACGGGCTCGTCCGCCGCAAGCCCGACGGCGAGATCACCGAGTTCCTCGAGAAGCCCGATCCCTCCGAGATCGACACGGACGAGATCTCAGCGGGCATGTACGTCCTGGAGAAGGAGGTGCTCGACCTGATTCCGCCCAACCAGGACGTCTCGATCGAGCGCGAGGTGTTCCCCAAGCTGGTCGGCAACGGGCTCTACTCAAGGCGTCTGGAGGGCTACTGGATGGACATCGGAACCCCCGAGCGCTACTTGGACGCCTGCTGGGACATCCTCGAGCGCAAGGTCGCGACCGAGCCGGGCGAGATGGTCGACGACCGCGGCCGGTTCGTCCACGAGTCCGCCGAGGTCGACGGCCGCGCCGAGGTCGCAGCGCACAGCTTCGTCGAAGCCAACGCGAGCATCGGCGCGGACGTCGAGATCGGCCCGAAGGCCGTCGTCGGCTCGGGCACGACCGTCGGCGCCGGCGCGCTGATCGAGGCCTCCGCCCTGCACGACAACTGCTTCGTCGGCGACGGGGCCGTCATCCGGGGTTCGATCCTGGCCGAGGGCGTCGTCGTCGAGGCCGGGGCGCTCGTTCCCTACGGCTCCGTGATCGGAGCCGGGGCGACCATCACAGCCGGGGCCGGGCTGGAGCCCGGAGCCCGAGTACAACCCGAGGAGAGCGCATGAGCACGTCGGACCTGGCCGAGCGGATCGGGGCCGTCGATTCGGGCGATCAACTCGACGCCGCGCTATCGCTGCCCGACTTCCTCCGGGACGCCCTCTGGCGCGTCTCATCCGCCGACATCGAGCCGCTCGAGGCGACCGGCCTCGTGATCTGCGGGATGGGCGGCTCGGCGATCGGTGGCGATCTCGCCGCCGCGGCGCTCGGATCACGCCTCTGCAAGCCGCTCGACGTGGTCCGTGGGTACGCGGTCCCCGCCTGGACGCCGCCCGACCGCGCGATCTTCTGCTCGAGCTACTCGGGCAAGACCGAGGAGACCCTCGGCTGCTACGCGGCCGCCGAGGCGGTCGGCGCCCAGCGCATCGTCGCCACGACGGGCGGGACGATCGGCGAGTACGCCCGTCGCGACGGAGTCCCGGTGATCGGCATGCCCTCGGGCCTGCAGCCCCGAGCCGCCGTCGGCTACACGTTTGCGATCGCGGCCGAGGTCGCGGCTCTGACGGGTGTCGGCCCGGGTATCCGGACCGAGATCGACAGCTCCGCCGCTCACCTCGAGGCGAACAAGGAGTCGCTGCTCGCAAAGGCCGCTGAGGTCGCCGAGCAGCTGCACGGCTCCGTCCCGCTGCTCTACGGCTGCGGGCTGACCGCTCCGATCGCCTACCGGTGGAAGTGCCAGGTGAACGAGAACGCGAAGCTCCCGGCCTTCGACCACGCGCTCCCCGAGATGGATCACAACGAGATCGTCGGCTGGGCCGGCGGGGGAGAGGGGGCCTTCAGCGCCGTCTTCCTCGAGGATCAGGACCAGCATCCGCGCGAGCGTCAGCGAGTCGAGCTCACCTCCGAGCTGATCGCCGATCGCGCCCACGCCGTGATCCGCATCGAGACCGAGGGCGAGACCCGCACCGAGCGCCTGCTCTGGTCGGTGATGCTCGGCGACCTGATTTCCCTCGAGCTCGCCGCCCGCGAGGGTGTCGACCCGACCCCCGTCGACGTGATCGAGAACCTCAAGGACCGTCTGGGCAGACCGTAGTCACCGCTGACGCTCGTCGGGCTGCTCGCTCTTCGATGCCGTCAGGCTCGCTTGATCCGGAACCTCGTCGTCGCAGGGGCGGACCGTTGAAGACGATCGTCGGTCGCTCGGGCAGTGAGCACGAACCGACCCGACCGTAGGTCGGACCTCCGGAGGATCGCGCTGAACGGAATCGAGCTCTTACCTGCGGGCAGGCTTCGCGAAAAGGTTGTGTGACTCCTGCCATGCCGGTCGCGGTTCCGGGTGGGCCCGATCCTGAATCGGACCGTCGAGTCTTCGCTGACCGCGAGCTTGATGACGGAGCGCCGGCCCGCGCCAGGGTCGCCCTTCGCCACGATCGCCTTCGGGGCGACGACGAGGCCGGTGATGGCGGGAGGTTCGTCCACGACGAAATCACGGCTGACCTCGGGGCCGGTCGCTCGTCCCTCATCAACCGCCCGTAGGTGGAACGTATGTGGACCTGCCGTCAGGTCGGCGTAACTCCTTGGGGACTCACACGGCGCGAACTCGCCCTCGTCGAGCCTGCATTCGAATCTTGCGGCCGGGTCGTCGGAACTGAAAGAGAAGCTCGCGCTCGTCCCAGAGGTCACGCCAGCCGGGCCTGAGTCGATGCGACTTGCCGGCGGGACGTCGACAACGAACTCCCTGGCGGCGGCGTTGCCGACATTGCTCCACGTGTCGGTCGCCCTGACGTTGAACCGATGGGAGCCCTCGGCGAGGCCCGAGTAGGCGACCGGGCTTGCGCACGGCGTGTAGTCAGCTCCGTCGATGCGGCACTCGAATGTTGAGGATGACTTGTCTGAGGTGAAGGTGAAGGTGGGGCCGCGGTAATCAATCGTCCCGGATGGCCCCGTCTCGATGGACGCAGTCGGAGAGATGCCGTCGTCGCGATCGAACACGGCAACACCCGAATTGGAAGCCGTGTAGACGTTCTGCCCGTCGGGCGAGACGGCTACCGCACGCGGCTCCACCAGTCCCACGCCCTCCGCGCAGGCTGGATCCTTGGCATTTCCTGCAATGCAGGCTGCCGATCCGGGCCTCTGTGAAAGCACGCCCGTGTCGAGGTCACGGTCGAGCACGGCCACAGCGTTGCTGCCCACCGAGGCGACGTAGATGTTGCGGCCGTCGGCCGTCGTGGCCAGCCTGGCTGCCAGGCCTAGGCCGCCCGTTGCGGCAGCGCAGGGAGCGACTTGGTTGCTCTGAGATATGCATGCGCCGCTTCCGGCCTTCTGGGTCAGTGCCCCGGTCGCCTGATCCCGGTCGAAAACCGCCACCGTGTCGCCTGCCGCGACGTAGACGTTCTCGCCGTCGGGCGACACGAGCGCTGCCGACGGACTTGAAAGCCCGACGCCGTCGATGCAGGTGCCGCTGGAGCCGGTCTCGGAAATGCATCCCGCCGTCCCCGTTTTTTGGTTCAGCGCGCCGCTTGCCGGGTCCCGATCGAACACGGCAACTGCATTGCTACCCCGGGCGGGGATGTATGCGCTCTTGCCGTCAGGTGAAATCGCGACGGCCCCGGGACCCCCCACGGCTCGAGCGGGAGCGCACGGGGCGTCGAGGTCGTGTGGGTCTACGGGGCTGAGGATGCACCCAGCGCTGCCGGGCTCCTGGCTGAGCACGCCCGTGGCTTGGTCGCGGGAGAATGTGGCGACCGAACTGTCGTATGAGGCCGCGACATAGACGCTGTTCCCGTCCGGCGAAACTGTGACCTGGGAGGCACTCCGGAGACCGTTGCCGCCCGCACAGGACTCACTCGTGGCGCGTCTCCACACGCACCCGGCGCTGCCGGCCTTCTGGATCAGCGCCCCGCTCTCAGGGTCACGGTCGAACACGGCGAGGGCATCGTCCCTCGCTGCTGCCACGTAAACGTTCTGGCCATCCGGAGAAACGGCCACGTCGATCGCTCCGTCGAGGGCCCTCCCGGCGGTGCACTCATCCGAAGTCCAGGGATCCGTGAAACAGGCGGCCGCTCCGTCCTGCTGGTCGAGGGCACCGGTAGCCGCATCCCGGTCGAAGGCCGCCAAACCGGCGTAGAACGAGGCGACATAAACGTCTCTTCCGTCGGGTGAGACGGCGACCCCTTCAGGGAACCGGAGGCCGATGGCATGCGAGCACTCGTCGTCGTTCGTCGCACCGGAGATGCATGCTCCGACACCGGGCTTCTGTGCCAGCTCACCGAGATATGCGGAGGCGGGATCAGCGTGGCACGCTGCCACAACCGCGCATGCGGCCAGCGCAATGACCACCCATTGGCGCCCCTCTTTCGCCCGCCCGCTCCTGAATCTGGTCCCCACCTTGGACTGATCGGGATATGGCAGGCGTCCCTTTAATTCTGCGCCGCCGTCGCTGCCTCGGCTGGAACCCTGGCGGTCGTAGGGCGCGCAGGCCTACTGGCGCTTCCGTTGAACGCTCGGCCGAATAGGGCGATTGACGGTTGCAAGTTGACGCCGGGCCTGAACACCGTCGATACTCAGTCGATGAGGGGGATCTCGGGAGATCGACGCGCGGCGGATCACAGGAAGTTGCCGCAAAACGCGCGGATGGCCATTGGCGGCCTGCTTGGCGCGGTCCTGATTGGGTTTGCGATCGGTCCGTCGGCCCTGGCCTCCGCCCCCACCATCGAGCCCATCGGCGATGGCTACTTCTGCCGCTTCGGCGATAACTCGGCGACGAGTTGTGCTGGGGTGTCTCCGAATCGCGGCAACCTGAGAGTTCAGCTCTACCGGCTGAAGGCCCGCGGCGGAGTGCCAAGAAGAGTCCAGGCAATCAGATATCGGGCCTGCTCAATCGCGCCGAGCGGGAATTCTCGATGTGTACCTCGGCGGACTCACTCCCGAGGAGCATTTAGCAGTGGCGACCACGGCATAACCCTCGACCGATTCCGCTTCGTGTCGGCATTCCCTCATCGCGAGCCAGGGGTCTACAAGCTCTACTTCGTTCGCGACGGCAAGCAGTGGGGGCAGATCGTGCGTCTGCGGCTCACCCTGGGGAGCTAGAAGTGCGATCGAACCAGCCCGCCTTTGCCGCCGGCTGAACTTTGCCGCTAGCCCCGCCGACGCCGCCATCGATGCACCAATCTGCCGGCGGCGGGGCTTCCGGGCGGGCGACATCAACCTCGCCATCTCCGACCCCTTGTGTCAGCGTGGCAACACCTGACCGAACCGCCGTTTCTTGAGGCGAGAGTCGTAGTTGCCTGAATCCGGGTAGTCGGCGGCTTCCGTCAGTTTGCTTCGCGCGATCTTGTTCCCGTCTCCGTCGAACGAGACCAGCTCCATGCTCTTGATTAGGTTCGCCTCCGAAGCGTCGTACGCTGGGTCGCTGAGGTCGGGTGGCAAGGTGTCCGGCAGCAGCCCGACGAAGAAGGCCACGCTCTCCGACGGCGGGAGGCCGACACGTTCAACGGCCTCGGGCGACAACACGAAGCGGTCCAACGTCTCGCTGCCTCGCGAACCGTCCATGCGGGTGAACTCGACCTCGATGCGCTCCACATCCCGAGTCGTGAGCGTCTGGACCATCGCCCCTGTGTCCGCGACACCTTCGGCTGGTCTGTAGACGAACGGATAGACGGTGTTCTCGTCGAGAAGCTTCTCCGAACCCTCGCCTTGACAGCTACCCATGTCGGAACCCGGCGCGCGGTCGAACGCAACGAAGATGCAGGTCTCGCCCGGCTCCCCGTCGCCCGAGACGGTGACGCTGTAGGGCTGTCCGGCGAGCGTGCCCTGCCCGAGGTCGCCGCTGAAAGAGCCGTCTTCGATGAGGAGGTTGTCGATCCCGATCAACGCAGCGACGTCCGAGGCGACGGCGCGGCCGGTCGGCGTGAGCCCGACAAGTGCGGCAAGGGCAACCGCGACGGCGAGACGAACAGCCCAGCCGACGCCTGCGTTGCGCGGCTTCGGTTCGAAGGCGGCCTCGAAGGATCGCCCGAGCCTTTCCAGCGCGGGGACATCGACTTGTCTGCTCTTGAACTCGTGATCTGTATTCATGGCTGACTCTCCTCGGTCCTCGGTTCCATCACGCATAGGAGGGCGCGCAGTCCTCTCGATACTCGTGAGCGGGCGGTCTGCTCGGAGATGGCTAGGCGCGTCGCAACCTCCCGGTAGGGCAGTTCGTCGACGACCCGCAGTCGCAAGGCATCTCGTTGATCGGCGGAGATCATGTCCATGCCTCGCGTGACCTCAGCCCGCAGACGTTCAAGATCCGCCAACTCCTCGACTCGGTCGAGGTCAAGCTGAGTGAGGTCTGGAACCTCGATCCCCAGGCGCTCCAGCGCGCGGAGCTCCGCTTGGCCCCGGCGCATGTATCTCGACAGCTGATGACGTGCAATCGAGAACAGCCAGGCAGCGGCCTCGTTATCCGTTTGACCCCGGAACCGGCTTCGCGAGCGAAACGCTTCGGCGAAGGTCTCGGCGGTCAAGTCCATCGCAACCTCAGGTTCGAAGACGCGACGAGCGAAAAACCCGAGCACGTCCCCTGACAGGCGGTGGTAGAGGGACATGAAGTCCTCCTGGGACGAGACCAGCGTTGTGCGCCCTTTGCGGAATGGGAGTGCCATCTTCATAAGTTCAGTGCCACGAGCAGGGGGAAGCGTGACGACCTAGACGGGCCTAACCGTTCGGCGCGCGACTCGCTTGAGAAGGAGTGACGGGTGCCCGGCTCGAGAAGCCCTCTCCAACAGTCCATCGTGCACCGTGTATTGCGCTGCAGTGCGCACACGTCCACACATATCTGGCAAGCGGAGCGCATTCAACGCGTCCCACTGCTCTGGTCGACGTTGAGCTAGCTGCCGTTCCTCGCCTGTTGCATTTCGGGGCTCCGACCTCCCACCCCCTCGCCCTTGGGTACCTGCGAGTACCCGACTCGGAAGAAAGCCCCCGACGCCGGGCGGAATTCGAGCTGTTGGCTATTGTCGGCCCCGATGCGCGCGATGGTCATGGCAGCAGGGTTGGGGACGCGATTGCGGCCGATCACCCACGCGATCCCCAAGCCGGTCGTGCCGGTCGGCAACGTCGCGATCGTCGAACAACTCGTCCGGCTGCTCGGCCAGCACGGCGTCGATGAGGTGATCGCGAACCTCCACTGGTTCCCCGAGCAGGTGGAGGGACGGCTGGGGGACGGCTCTGCGTTCGACCTGAGCGTCGTCTACGAGCGCGAGGAGGAGCTGCTCGGCACCGCGGGAGGAGTGCGCAACGTCGCGGACTTCCTGACCGGAGGCGACGACGACGTCTTCATCGTTCTGGCCGGCGACGCGCTGACCGACGTCGATCTCACGGCGCTCGCGAACGCACACCGGGCCACCGACGGCGTCGCCACGTTGGCGGTCAAGAAGGTCGCTGACGTCAGCGAGTACGGCGTCATCGTGACGGGCTCCGACGGGCGCATCCAGGGCTTCCAGGAGAAGCCGGACCCCGCCGAGGCCCTGTCGGACCTCGTCAACTGCATGGTTTACGCGTTCAGCCCGGAGATCTTCGACTACTTCCCAAAGGACGAGATGCCCGATCCCGTCGACTTCGCCAACGACGTCTTTCCGGCGCTGCTGGAAGCCGACGTGCCCTTTCACGTTCACGAGATCGACTCGTACTGGAACGACGTCGGCACGCTCCCCGAGTACCTCCAGGGCAACCTCGACGCGGTCGACGGGCTCGTCGAGCTGCCGCGGCTCGGCGGCACGTTCGCCCACGACGAGGCGCCGGCCGAGCTCGAGCTGCCGGATGACATCGAGGTCGAGGGCAACGTCCTGTTCGGCCACGGCTGCCGGATCGGCGCCGGCGCGTCGATCGTCGGTCCGGTCGTGATCGGCGCCGGGGCCACCATCGGCGCCGGCGCCCAGGTCAAGCACGCGTTGCTCCTCCCCGGGGCCCAGGTCGCCGACGGCGGGGTCATCGCCCGCGGCATCTGCGGCGACGCTCCCCGGCTCGCGTCTGGCGACTGGTAGCGGGGCCGGTGAGCGAGCGCAGGCGCATCGTCCGAGTTCCGGCCTCGTCGGCCAACCTCGGCCCGGGCTACGACGTCTTCGGGGCCGCACTGGCGTTCGAGCTGGAGCTCGAGGTCGCCGAGGCCGGGGAGTTCTCGATCGTCTCGGAGGGGATCGAGGCACCTACCGACCGCAGCAACCTGATCGTCCGGGCGTTCGAACACCTGCATCCGGCCGACGGGATCTCGTTCCGGGTCCGCAGCGAGATCCCGCTGGCTCGCGGGCTCGGTTCCAGCGCATCGGCGATCGTCGCCGGGCTGATGGCGGCAGACCACCTCTTCGAGCTGGCCAACTCACGGGAGGATCTGCTCGCCCACGCGACCCGGATCGAGGGGCACCCCGACAACGTCGCGGCGGCCCTCTACGGCGGGATCACGCTCTGCCCGCCGGGCCCCGGGGACGGCACCCAGCCGCCGCCGGTCCAGCTCA
>Ga0209023_10002343_pt1 | contig 23876 bp, 25 predicted proteins | sample LakOneMetagenome_FD_187468 | JGI IMG/M metagenome (GOLD analysis project Ga0209023, IMG submission 187468) | Freshwater and sediment microbial communities from Lake Erie, Canada (SPAdes) (version 2) | ecosystem: Environmental > Aquatic > Freshwater > Lentic | place: Lake Erie, Canada... | reverse complement strand
CATCGAAGCCGCCGGCCAGGACGTCAAGGTCGCCCGCACGGCGTTCTATCCCAACGTGAACCTCACCGCCTTCATCGGCCTGAACGCGATCGGGCTGGACCAGGTCTTCGAGGCTGGCAGCCACCAGTGGGGCGTCACGCCGGCGCTGCACCTGCCGCTGTTCGACGGCGGCCGGCTGCGCGCGCAGCTGGGCGGCCGCGAGGCCGATCTGAACGCGGCCATCGCCCAGTACAACGCCACCGTGCTGGACGCGGTGCGCGAGGCCAGCGACGCGATCAGCTCGCTGCAATCGCTGCAGCGCCAGCGCCGCGAGCAGGGCGACGCCCTGGCCGGCGCGCAGAAGGCGCACGACTTGGCGCTGCAACGCTACCGCGCGGGCCTGGGCAGCTACCTGATCGTGCTGAACACCGAAAGCCAATGGCTGGCCCAACGCCGCCAGGCGGTTGAGCTGCGGGCCCGCCAGCTCGACACCCACGTGGCCTTGCTGAAGGCCCTGGGCGGCGGTTGGGCGGATGACACCGCCACCGTCGCTGCCGCCCACTGAAGAACCGAATTCGAAGAGCCACCACCATGACCGACGCCGCCTCCTCCCCCGCCGCCAACCCCACGGCGCGCCGCCGTGGCCTGACCCTGATCGCCGCCGCTGTCGCCCTCGTGGGCATCGGCTGGGGCGGCTGTCACTGGCTGCAAGGCCGCCACCACCAGACCACCGACAACGCCTACGTGGCCGGCAACGTGGTGCAGATCACGCCCCAGGTGGGCGGCACCGTGGTCGCCATCCTGGCCGACGACAACGACGTGGTGAAAGCTGGGCAGCCCCTGGTCAAGCTCGACACCGCCGACGCGAAGGTTGCCCTCGACCAGGCCGAGGCCCAGCTCGCGCAGACCGTGCGCGAGGTGAAGACCATGTACGCGGGCAACGCCACGCTCAAGGCCCAGGTCGCCCTGCGCGAGGCCGACCTCGCGCGCACCCAGGCCGATCTCGCCAAGGCGCAGGATGACGTGAACCGCCGCGCCCCGCTGGTCGCGGAAAGCAAGATCGTCCGACACCCGTCCACGCTTTCGCCGCTGAACGCGGCATCGAGGTCCGGACGCCGAAGAGCTTGCGCAACGCCGAAGCCCAAGTCGCGTTCAGCGCCCTCAATTTGGACCTCGCAATCGTCGTCGCCTACGGGCTCATTCTACCGAAGCCAGTCCTCGACGCGCCGCGCCTAGGCGCCCTCAATTTGCACGGTTCTTTGCTGCCGCGTTGGCGCGGCGCCGCCCCAATCCAACGCGCCGTGATGGCCGGCGACGCGCAAACCGGCGTGCAAGTCATGCGCATGGAAGAAGGGCTCGACACCGGGGCCGTTCTCGCGACTTTCCAGACCGCGATCGACTCCCAGGATACGTCCTCGACTTTGCATGATCGATTGGCGCGACACGGCGCTGACATCCTGATCGAAACGCTGCACAGGCTCGCCCGTGGAGAAGTGGGAGAAACGCCACAAGCTGCCGAGGGTGTCACCTATGCGCACAAGATCACGCCGGCAGAAACGCGCATCGACTGGTCGCGCTCGGCGCATGAAATCGACTGCCAAATCCGTGGCCTCGCCACCCATCCTGGCGCTTGGTTCGAGCTTTCCGGCGCGCGCGTCAAAGTGCTGATGTCACGCGCGGAGCACGGGGCTGGCGAGCCCGGCCAGGCGCTCGACGATTCGTTGCTCATCGCATGTGGCGAAAACGCCGTGAGGCTGCTGACTGTGCAGCGCGAGGGGCGGGGGCCGTTGCCAGCGGTGGATTTCTTGCGTGGCATTCCTGTCGCGGCCGGGACGCGGCTGGGTTAGGGCGATTGATGCGGCGCTGCGCCGCCGCTAAGACCCGCGCCGGAGGACGCGTTTCATGAGATTGACCCTCGCGTGTGCGATTTTGGCGTTGGCCTTTGCCGCCGGCTGCAATCAGCAATCGTCGTCTTCGACAGATTCGAGCGCAGCCCCGCAACTCGACTCGCCCGCGCCCGACTCGCAGCCGAACCGCACGTTCGATCCCGCCAACGATGCGGCGCGCACGGCGACTGGCGCGCATCTGACCGCGGCGACCACGCAGCGTTTGCCGGATGCCGGCCAACAAGGCGGCGACGCTCAGGAAGTGCTGACGCTGACTGGCGCCAATGGCGTCGCCATCGAAGCGCAGATTACCGGCACCTCGCCTTTGGCGACGCAAGTCGGCGGTCAAACCTTGCGCGCCTTGCTGGCGTTGTCCGTCGATGAATCACAAGTGCTGGTCTATCGCGTCACCAACGAGACCAAGCAGAACAATGCGGGGCTCTGCGGCGCGGACGCGACCGCGTTCGTTGTAGTCTGGGACCCGGAGACGCCCGGTGCATCGGGCTACAAGGTGCTCGGCGTGATGGGCGGCCAGCCGGGCGCAGCAAACGCGCGCGCGTGCCCAATGCTCGAATACCACGAGAATTGAGGACGCTTCGCGCGTCATGCGCTTCAAACTCACTCTGGAGTATGACGGCGGGCCGTACCAAGGCTGGCAGCGCGTAAACAATGGCCCGAGCGTGCAAGGCGCGCTCGAGGATGCTGTGTTTGCGCTCACCGGGGCGCGCACGGAAATCGTCGGCGCCGGACGCACGGATTCCGGCGTGCACGCAACGGGGCAAGTCGCTCACGTCGATATTGAAAAGGCCATCGAGGCGTTTCGGTTGGCGGAAGCGCTGAATGCGCACATTCGTCCGCATCCGATCTCAATCCTCAACGCGGAGGAAGCTGGGCCTGAGTTTCACGCGCGCTTTGACGCCACGCGCCGCGTCTATCGCTACGCCATTCTCAACCGCCGCGGACCGGCAGCCATCGCGCGCGGTTTCGTATGGCGGCTGGCGCGCGATCTCGACGCGAACGCAATGCACCGAGCCGCGCAATGCCTGCTCGGCAGGCACGACTTCACGACGTTTCGCGACGCCAATTGCCAAGCCAAAAGTCCGGTAAAAACGCTCGACCGCTGCGATGTCAGCCGTGACGGCGAAACGGTGGAAGTGTGGTGCGAGGCGCAAAGCTTTTTGCACCGGCAAGTGCGTTCTATCGTCGGCACGCTGGTGGAAGTCGGCCTCGGCAAGATGGGCGCTGATGATGTCGCCGCAGCACTCGCCGCCGTTGACCGTACGCGATGCGGCCCCGTGGCACCGGCAGATGGGCTGTTCCTGACGCGCGTGGATTACGCGAAGTAACGCTTCAGCACCGCTTCATAGCAGCGCGCCAGCGCCCGCACGTCTTCGACGGCGACATGCTCGTCCACCATGTGCGCGGTTTCATTGCGCAAGCCCAGTTCCGCCACTTGGCAGTAGAGCCGGAAATAGCGCGCGTCGGATGTCCCGCCGGTGGTGGCGAGCTGCGGCGTGACGCCAAAGCTTTCGCGTGCAGCGGCGATCACCAAATCGGTGAACGGGCCCGGCTCGGTGTAGAAAGCCAAGCTCTGCGAGCTGATCGAAAGGGCATGTTTTGCGCCAACCTTGTTCGCTTCGCCCGCCACGATGTCTTCGATCCACGCCATCAGCGTTTCCGCCGTGTGGTGGGTGTTGAAGCGAATGTTGAGTTTCGCCGTTGCGCGCTGCGGGATCACGTTGTGTGCGACGTTGCCGACGTCGACGCTCGTGACCTCAAGATTGGATGGATCAAATCCCGGCGCACCATCATCCAGCTTACGCGCCTTCAACGCCGCGCAGGCGATCATTAATGGCGTCACTGGGTTGATTGCGCGCTGCGGGTAGGCGACGTGGCCTTGTTTGCCCTCCATCGTAATCACGACGTTCAAGCTGCCGCGGCGGCCGTTCTTGATCGTATCGCCCGCGCGGTCCTCGCTGGTTGGTTCGCCCACCAAGCAATGATCGAACATCTCACCTTCGGCTTTTAGCGCCTCAAGTACTGCTTTCGTGCCATCGACGCCGGGCCCTTCCTCGTCGCAGGTCAGGAGAAAGGAGATTGAGCCTTTTGGCTTGCCGCCGCGCAAAAAACCGTCAGCGCCGACGATCATTGCGGCAATCGCTGTCTTCATGTCCGCGGCGCCGCGGCCGTAGAGCATGCCGTCGCGGACTTCCGGCGAGAACGGATCGCTTGCCCAGCCATCGCCAGGTGGAACGACGTCAACATGCCCGGCAAAACAAAAATTCGGTCGCGCATCGCCGAGGCGCGCATACAGATTGTCGACCGCGCCAAACTTATAGCGCTTGGTGGCGAACCCCATACTCCGCAACGCCGCTTCCGCAACGTCGAGTGCGCCGCTTTCAACTGGCGTCACCGAGCGGCAGCGCATCAGAGCTTCGGACAATGTGACGGGATCAATCTGGGTGCGCGTGTCCATGCGTCAGCGGTCTAACCGCAGCGCGGTCATCGCAAAAGGGCAAACAGACATTGAACTGACGTCCGCCCCGGCTAAGCTCGGTGGCAAATACGGGAGGATAAAATGAAAAAATTGGCCGTTGCTTTGGCGCTTGGCGTGATCTCAATGGCGGGCGTGGCGGTGGCGCAGCCCGCGCCCAATAACGACAACAACACCTTCGTGGTCACCGAAGCCAACGGCACGGTGCTGCGCTATCACTTCAACAGTGACGGCACGTGGGATGTGCTCACACCAGACGGACACACCGTCACCGGCACCTTCGCCATCAATGGCGATCAGGTCTGCATGACCGCCGCCGGCCAGACAGAGGCCGCGTGCGTGCAGAACAACACCGGCAAGCAGGTGGGCGATACCTGGACGCAAGCCGGCTCGGACGGCTCGCAAGTCTCGATCACTCTGGTTGCTGGTCGCCCGTAGCGCCTAGTCGCGCAGCAAGTCGTTGACGCCGGTCTTCGCCCGCGTCTGTGCGTCAACGCGCTTGACGATGACGGCGCATGCGAGATTGGGGGCGCCTTGATAGGCGCCGGGCAGCGAACCGGGGACAACGACGGCGTACGGAGGGACTTCGCCGCGAAATGTCTGGCCGGTTTCGCGATCAACGATCTTGGTCGATTGACTGATGAACGTGCCCATCGCCAACACGGCGCCCTCGCGTACGATCACGCCTTCGGCCACTTCCGAACGCGCGCCGATGAAGCAGCCGTCCTCGATGATGGTCGGACTCGCCTGCAGCGGCTCCAACACGCCGCCAATGCCTGCACCGCCCGAGATGTGCACGTTCTTGCCGATCTGTGCGCACGACCCGACGGTGGCCCAGGTATCAACCATCGTGCCCTCATCGACATACGCGCCAATATTTACGAACGAGGGCATGAGCACGACGTTCTTGCCGATGAAGCTTCCTGTGCGAACCACTGCGCCGGGCACCATACGGAAGCCGGCTTGTTCGAAATCATGCTGGCGCCAGCTGGCCGTCTTCATCGACACCTTGTCCCAGGCGTTGCCGAACTTCCACGGCGCACCCGCCGAGAATTGCTCGTTTGCATTCACCCGGAACGACAGCAGCACCGCCTTCTTCAGCCATTGATGTGTGGTCCAGTCGCCATTGGCGCCGCGCGTCGCGACGCGCGCGCCGCCTGAATCGAGCAGAGCTAATGCGGCGGCGATCGCTTCGATCTCCGCGCCCTTGCTCTGCGGAGAGAGCTCAGTGCGTTTTTCCCAAGCGGCTTCGATCGTGGCGGCGAGCGCGGCGTTTTCCATGGCGCAGAGCTAGCCCGTTTCACGCCCCAAAGCCAAGCGAAGGACATCTTTCAAGTCGCGCGCGGCGTGGTCGGCGAAGGCGGGCTTTGGACCGGCCGCCTCGTCGCCAATCAGCACCGTCGTGAAGCCAAGCGCGTGCGCGGGCGCCAGATTGCGCGCGGAATCCTCAATGATGGCGCTTTCGCGTGGCTCGAGCCCGCACGCCGCGATCAGCTTCTCATACGCTCCGCGCTGCGGTTTCGGCATGACGCCGGAGGACTCGATATCGAACACGCGCTCGAACAATCCACCCAAACCCAAACTTTCCAACGCGCGCTGACCATGGCCGCCGCCGCCGTTGGTGAACACGATGCGCCGCCCGGGCAGGGCGCCGATCAATGCAGCGAGTTCGGGGTCGGGCGTCAGGACCGAATAGTCGACTTGGTGCACGTCGTGCAGAAACGCGATTGCGTCCAAGCCGTGCTCCTGCGCCAGACCCGCAACAGTCGCGCCGTGCGAGTGAAAGTAGAGCTCGCGCAGCCGAAACGCTTCGTCCTCATCGACGTTCAATGCCCGCGCAATGTGGGCGGTCATACGCACGCCGATCGCATCGTAGAGCGCCGGCGCGGGATAGAGCGTGTTGTCGAGGTCGAAGACCCAAGCGCGAATGTGCGCGAAGGGTGTCAATCGCCGCTGCCTTGTTGAGTCTCCGCAGGTGCGCTGCCCGGCGCCAAACCATGGCCTGGCGGAAGCGGTGGCGGTGGCGCGTCGCCTTGACCGGCCGCAATCGCCATGGCGCGCGGCTGCTGACCAGGCGGCAAGAAATCCCGATCTTCGAAATCAACCACCAAGCCCTCACGGCCGTGCGTGGCGATCGGTGTGAAGAGGAGCGTGTCGTAATAGCGCGTGTCGCAGTGCTCACGGCCCAACACCGCAAAGCGCGAGGGGCTAGAGCAGAACGGTTCACCACCCGCGGCGAGCAAACGATCGCCCTGATCGGTGTCCAGCGATGCGTAGACGAAATACACTTCCTGGATCAGCTCTTCGTCGATGGTGCGAACGCATGCGTTGGGCGCAAGCGGCCACCAGCCGCGGCTTTCCCAGCCTTCGCCGCGCCTGCGCGCTATCGCCGTCCACATCCGGCCGTGCGCGCGATTGCAGAGCGTCAAACCCACTTGCTGCGACCGCCGCCGCGCGGCGCTTTCCAATGCATCGATCAGCTGATCCTCATTGGCGTTCGGTGCGAGACGCTGCGCTGCACGAAACTGCGCGATGGCTTGCGCGATCGCGCGCGGATCGAGATCGCGGCGCCCGGCGCGCAAGTCGTAACCCGCATCGCCGAGCAGGCGCTGCAAGCCCGCCTGGCGCGCACGCGCCACCGTATAGGGCTGGGCTTCCGAGAAGGTCGTGCGCCAGGTGTCGCGCTTGTTGATCTGCACCCGGCGGAAGTGGCGTTCTTCCAGGCCCTGCGTTGAGCAGTTCGGCGGGTTCTCGATCGTGAACGAGCGGCCGGGATCGACGCATAACCGTGCGTCACCGGCCCATTGGCGGCGCCCACCGCTGTGCGCGGAGGAAGTCCGTGCAAACAGATAGTGCGTGCCCCGCGCCAGCGGCGCCGAAACCGCGAGGCGGCATTCGCCCGGACGCAACCGCGTCCAGCCTTGCACCAGGATTGCGCGTCCGTCGGGGCGGCCGGTGGCGGCTTCCAAGACGAAACTGGTTTCGTTGCAGATCTGCCAGCCGTTGTTGCGCTGCTGCGCGATCGCCGCGCCCGCAAACACGGTCAGCGCCAGCAGCGCTGCAACAGCAATCGCTCCCGCGATGCCGAGCTTACTGAATGAGCGTGCCAGCGCCATGTTCGGTAAACAATTCCATGAGCAGGACGTGGTTCTGACGTCCATCGAGAATGACAGCCGCCTCGACGCCGTTGTCGAGTGCAGCGATGCAGGTTTCGAGTTTCGGGATCATGCCGCCGGTGGCGACGCCGGTGTCGATCAGCTTGCGCGCGTCCGCCACCGTCATCTCGCGCACCAGTTCGCCCTTGCCGTCGAGCACACCAGGAATGTCGGAGAGCAACAGGAAGCGCTTGGCCGAAAGCGCCTTGGCGATCGCGCCCGCGGCGGTGTCGGCGTTGATGTTGTAGGTGGTGCCATCGGCGGCAACGCCGATCGGCGCGATCACGGGGATATAATCTTCCGGAGCATTGATCAGGGCTTGGATCAATGTCGGATCGACGTCGCTTGGTTCGCCGACAAATCCCAGATCGACCGCTTGCTCGATCATGCTGTCGGGATCTTTGCGCGTGCGCACAGCTTTCTCAACGCGCAACAGTTTTGCATCCTTGCCCGACAGCCCAACGCCGCGCACATCCGCTTCTTCACCGGCTTGCGTGATCAAGTGCGCAAGCTCTTTATTGACGCTGCCCGACAGCACCATCTCCGCGACTTCCATGGTGTCGGCGTCGGTCACGCGCAGGCCATCCACAAATTGCGATTTCACGCCCGCCCGTTCGAGCATGCGGCTGATTTGCGGGCCCCCACCGTGCACGACGACGGGATGCATGCCCACCAGCTTCAAAAGGACGACGTCTGCGGCGAATTTGCGGGCGGTTTCGGAATCGCCCATGGCGTGACCGCCATATTTCACCACAACGATTTCGCGGTCGTAGATCTGGATGAACGGCAGCGCCTCGGCGAGCGTCTTCGCCTTGGTGAGCCCTTCTTCGAGGGCGGCGAGATGGTCTTTGGCGGTGAGCTTGTTCACGGAGCCGCTGCTTACGGGGTTCCGCAGGCTACGCCAAGGCCGCGATTTCAGCGCGCAGGACTTCGATCCCCATGCCCGTCTCCGCCGAGGTTGCAATCACCTCCGGGTGCGCAGCAGGGCGCTTGCGGATCGCATCTCGCGTCGCGGCGACGCAGGCCTCCAGTTCCGTAGGCTTCGGCTTGTCGCCCTTGGTCAGCACCACCTGATAGTTCACCGCTGCGGTGTCGAGCACATCCATGACATCTCTGTCATGCGGCTTTAGGCCGTGACGGGAGTCGATCAGCACGATCACGCGCTTCAGCGAAGGCCGGCCGCGCAAATAGTCACGCGTGAGCGTCGTCCAGCGATCAATGTCAGCCTTGCCGGCCTTGGCGTAGCCGTAGCCTGGAAGATCGACGAGGCGCAGCGTGTCGCCAACGCGGAAGAAGTTGAGTTCGCGGGTGCGTCCTGGTTCGGTGGACGCACGTGCGAGTTTCTTCCGGCCGGTGACGGCGTTCACGAGCGAAGATTTGCCGACATTGGATCGCCCAGCGAAGGCGATCTCCGGCAGCGACGCATCCGGCAAGTGCTCCATGCCGACAACGCCGCGTTCGAACTCGATCGGTCCCGCGAAGAGAAGCCGGCCGCGTTCGATCTCATCATCGGTGAAGGTCACGGCGCTACTCTGCGGGCGCCGCGCCGCCCTGTAGGCGTTCCCGCATGCGCTTGATCCATTTGTCGAACTGCGTCTCGGTGCCTTGGCGGCGCATGATGATGTATTGCTGCGCCATGGTGAGCGTGTTCGACCACGTCCAGTAGATCACCAAGCCCGCTGGGAATCCCGCGAACAGCAGCGTGAACAGGATCGGCATGAATCGGAAGATTTGCGCTTGCGTCGGATCGGCCGGCGGCGGCGAGAGGCTTTGCAACGCAAACATCGACACGCCGTAGAGAACAGCCCAGACGCCGACCATAGGCAGCAAGCCGCCGATCACAGGAATGTCGTGCGGGTTGAACGGCAACAGGCCAAAGATGTTGAAGATCGTCGTCGGGTCTTGCGCCGACAAATCATGCACCCAGCCGACGAACGGCGCCTGACGCATCTCGATGGTCACCGAAAGCGTCTTATAGAGCGCGAAGAACACCGGGATCTGCAGCAGCATCGGAATGCAGCCCGAGACCGGGTTCACTTTTTCCGTCTGGTACAGCTTCAGCAATTCCTGCTGCTGGCGTTGTTTATCGGCGGCGTACCGCTCCTGCAGCTCTTTCATCTTCGGCTGCAGCGCTCGCATTTTGCCCATCGCCTTGAACGACTGATAGACCAGCGGGAACATCGCCGCCTTGATGACGATCGTCGACAGCAGAATGGCGATGCCGAACGCCGGCAGCCCCATGTGCAAGCCGGCCACCCACGTGGCGAGGGGGTGCAGCAGCCACAGGAAGAACGTCCGCGACAGGATCCAGGTGATGTTGCCCCAATCCACCGCTTCGTCGAAACGCGGTATGTTCAGCTGGCTTTGATAGTCGCGCAGCAGATCGACCCGCTTTGCGCCGGAGAACACGCGCTGCGTGTAGGTGATGCTGCCACCGGCAGGGATGGTCCGATATTGGCCCGTGTAAGCGGCGCGATAATTGATCGGCCCGCCATTGTCCTGACGCGCATCGTAATAGCCGGAGATGTGCTCGCTCGCCGGCGCGACCACCGCCGTCAGCCAGTAGTGATCGCTGATCCCCAGCCAGCCGCCGTCACCTTGGCCTGAGAAGAGGCGCTGATCTTCGCCGACCTTGCCTTCGGCGCGATCATGCACGTGCTTGTCGCCGTCGTGATATGTGCGCGTCTCGAGGTGATGCGGACCAAACACGCCAGCAAAGCCCTGCTGCACGATGGAGCGATTGACGTAATCCTCCGGCAGGCCCTGACGGCGCACCACGCCGAACGGGCGGATCGAGATTGGCGCAGCGCCGGCGTTGTGCACGGTATCGACCGCGGTGATCATATAGTTCGCGTCGATCGACAGCACGCGCGTCACTTCGAACCCATCCTGCGAGCGGATGGTGAGCGTCAGCGGCGTTTCCGGCGTCAGCTGCGCGCCCGCTGGTGCGCTCCAAACATCGTCGACGCCGATGCCGTAGCCGCGCGCGTCTTGGTTCTGCCAACCAAGAAAGGCGTCAAGGCCGTGCGTTGAGTTGATCGGCTGCAGCAGCGTCACGTCGTCGTTCGCCGTGCAGCGGCCGCCCGGCGCGCGCGCCATGGTGCGGCAATAAGTGTTGAGGCTCAAATCGTCGAGCCGCGCCCCTTGCAGCGAGATCGAGCCTTGAACGGCGGGCGAGGCGATGGCCACGCGCGCGGACGCCGTCGCCGCCAAAGCCTGATCACGCGAGACGACTGCGGCGACCGCGGCAGGTGTGCCGGGCGCTGGCGCCGCGCTGCCTGCTTGTTGGCTGGCTTGCTGCTGTGCCTGGTGCTGCTGCTCAGCGCGCGCCTGTTCGGCTGCCTGCAAACGCGCGCGCTGTGGCCCTGCGTAGAAGAAGTCGAAGCCGACAAAGATAGCCACGGCGAGCGCGCACGCGATGATCAGATTGCGCGTCTCGTTGGGACCTTGACCGCCAGTGCCGTACTGCATCGTGTTTATTCGCTTTCGCTGGCGGAGCGTGCTGGAGAATGCCGCCGGCGCGTGGGCGCATCGGGGCTCAAATCGGCGCGGACCCTTATCAGTGCGTTTCCAAGATCGTCAAGCAAGCGGGCCCAGGGCGCAGATGGGGTGTCTTGCCGCGCCACCAAAACATAATCGGCGCCCGCGACGCCCAACTCGGGCAGCAGCTTCCGCGCCGCCTCCCGCAGACGCCGGCGCGCGCGATTGCGGATCACCGCGTTGCCGACCTTCTTGCTCGCGGTCAGCCCGATCCCGATCCAATCGCCGTCGCCCCGGCTGCGCGCCTCCACCAACACCGCGGGCTTTGCCGCGCGCACGCCCTGGCGCACGAACAGAAACTGCGCGCGTTTGGTCAGGCGTCGGAGACTGGGTTGGGACATAAGAGCCGGGAACCCCGGCGGCAGGCGTCAGGCCGCCAAAATTAGGCCGAAAGCTTTGCCCGGCCCTTGGCGCGGCGGCGCGACAGCACCTTTTTGCCGCCGGCGGTCGCCATACGGGCGCGGAAACCATGGCGGCGCTTACGAACGAGCCGGCTGGGTTGATAGGTCCGCTTGGTGCCCACGGGAATGCGCCTTGTACTTTTCAGGGAAAATGAAGCCGCGGGGCTTACCGCAGGCTCACATGGGCGTCAAGGCGACCGGCCGGGCGGGACAGCGCCCACCCGCGTAGGTTAGGGGTTCATAGCCTACCTGATGACGCCGCCCGCCACCCCGCCCGAGCCCCGCCGCCTGCTGACGCGGATGCACGATTTTGGCGCGGGCTTAGCCGGACGGCTTCTTGCGCTCACTGTTGTCTCCGTGCTCCTGGCCGAGGTGGTGGTGTTCGCGCCAGCGTTGGCGGTGTTCCACGAGCAGTGGCTGCGCGAGCGCATGAACCTGGCGCAGGTCGCTGCGCTGGCGCTGGAGGCGCAGCCGGGCGAGGAAATCGCTGACTCGCTTGAAAACGAATTGCTGGTCAACGCCGAGGTGCAACGCGCCGCGCTCCAGCGCGAAGGCGAGCGTGTGCTGCTGCTTGAGGCCAACGGCGCGCCGACGACGCCGCTCGTCACCTACGACTACACCAAGGCCGACGTCCTGCAGCGCTTTGGCTTCGCTTGGCAGACCTTCCTCGCGCCCGACGGCCGCGTGTTGCGCGCCCTGGCTCGGCCGCGCTTCGAAACCGGCGAATTCATCGAGATCGTCTTGAACGAAGCGCCGCTGAAGCGGGCGATGAACGAGTTCGCGCGACAATTCATTTGGGCGTCGATGTGGATCCTGATCGCCGCGGGCGCACTCATCTACATCACTCTGACGGTTTTCTTCGTCCGCCCCATGCGCGATCTCACACTCGCCATCGAACGCTTTCGCGACCGCCCCGAAGACGTATCCATCGCGTTTCCACGAAGTTTGCGCTCCGATGAAATCGGCCGCGCCCAACGCGCCGCCGCCGACATGGCTGAGCAAATCCGCAACGCGCTACGCCAGCGCGAACGTCTGGCCGCACTGGGCGCGGCTGTCGCGCGCATCGGCCACGATTTGCGTAATATGCTCTCAACCGCCCAGCTGGTCGCTGATCGCCTCAATCAATCCGAAGACCCGCAAGTGCAGCGTCTAGCCCCGCGCCTGGAGCGCACCATTGCGCGCGCGGCGGGCCTTGCTTCGAGCACGCTCAAATACGGCCGCGCCGACGAGCGCGCGCCAGAACTGCAGAAAGTGGATGCCGCTGTTGCCGCCGAGGAGGCCGCGAGCGAAGCGTTGACCAGCTTCGAAGGTGTGTCCTTCCGCAGCGATGTCGAACCTGATCTCGCCTGTATCGCCGATCCGGAAAATCTGCACCGCATCCTGGTCAATCTCATGCGCAACGCAGCGCGCGCGATGGAGGAGAGTGCCGAGAAGATCTTGCTGGTGCGCGGCACGCGCAGCGAGGGGCGTTGCGAAATCGAAGTCATCGATCGCGGTCATGGCGTGGAGGAGGACCTGCGCGGGCGGCTGTTCGAGCCGTTCGTCTCCGCTGCGCCAGAAGCGGGCGGAACCGGTCTCGGCCTCGCCATCGCCCGCGAACTGACGCGCTCCATGGGCGGCGAACTCGAACTGACCCGCACCGGCGCGGAAGGCTCAACCTTCCGCATCACGCTGCCCGCCGCTTAGCGCGCCGCCGCCGCCGCCGGCGCATCAATGCGCCCGACAACACCCTCACGCCGCGGATCAGCGCCGCCGACCAAGCCATTCGGCGTGACTTGGATGATGTGCAGCCCGCTCGATTCCAGCGGGCTGGTGTCGCGAATATCCCAACCGCGTCCGCGCAGCGTATCGACCACGCCCGCCGGCATGCGGGGACTTTCTGCCCACACCGGCGTGCCGCGCGCGGTGACGTTGCCGAGATCGATCGCCTGTTGTGGCGTCAGCCCCCAATCCAGAATGCCGATCGTGGTGCGCGCCACGTAGCCAATGATCGCCGAACTGCCCGGCGATCCCGTCACCAACACCAAACGCCCATTACGATCCGTGATGATCGTCGGCGACATCGAAGAACGCGGCGCTTTGCGCGGCGCGACCGCGTTGGCGACAGGGCGGCCATTGATGGTTGGACGAAACGCAAAGTCCGTGAGCTGGTTGTTGAGCACAAAGCCGCCAACCATTCGCTGCGCACCGAACGGCGATTCCACTGTCGACGTCAGCGCAACCGCATCACCCCATTGATCGACGATCGAAACGTGGCTGGTGCCCGGATCATCGCTCCATTCTGCGCCCCATGTATTGCGCAGCTCATCGCCGCCTGGCGCACCCGGGCGCACGTTGCTCGGCGCGCGCCGTAGATCGATCAGCCGCGCGCGTTGATCGAGATAGGCAGGCGCAAACGATTCTCGCGTTGGCGTCGGCACGAATTGATCGTCGGCCATGTAATGATCGCGGTCGGCGAACGCGAGTTCGCTCGCCCACATATACGCCGCCCAGTCATCAGCATTGTTCGCGCCTTCCGGCTGCGGACGCGCACGCTGATAAAGCCCCAAGATCGCAACAACCGCGTTGGCTGAACTCGGCGGTGGCGTCGTGCACACGCGATACGCGCGATAAGCGCCGCAAATCGGCTCCAACCGTCGCGGCGCAATCGCCTGCAAGTCCGCCAAGGTGAGCGAACCGCCGTGCGGCCCGCGCTGCGCCGCCGCGACAATGGCTTCTGCAAGCGGCCCGCTCGTGAGGGCCGCAGGTCCTCGCTCCGCGATCGCGCGCAGCGTCGCCGCATAGTCTGGATTGCGCAACAGCGTGCCAACCGGCAGCGGTCGTCCTTGACGATCGAAGAAATACGCTCGCGTGCGCGGATCATTGCGCAGGCGCTCGTGCTCACCGGAATACGCAACAAACGCCGCCATGCGCGGCGACACTTCAAAACCTTGCTCCGCCAAGCGGATCGCCGGCTCGAACAAGCGCGCCCAAGGCAGACGCCCGCTATCGTCATGCGCCATTTTCAGCATGGCGATCTCGGACGGCGCGCCGATTGCGATGCCGCCCGTGCGCGCCTCAAGAAAATTTAGCGGCTGGCCGTGATCATCGAGAAACATCGTTGGCGTCGCGCCCGCCGGCGCGCGCTCACGGCCATCGTACGCGACCATGCGATGAGTGCGCGCGTCGTAGTGCATCATAAAGCCGCCGCCGCCGATGCCCGACGATTGCGGCTCGACCAATCCGAGCACCAGCTCCGCTGCGATCGCCGCATCCGTCGCCGAACCGCCGGCGCGCAAAATCTCAACTGCGGCGTCCGTCGCGTGCGGGTTCGCGGCCACTGCCATGGCTTGCCTCGAGGGCGGTGGGGCTGAACTTGCAGGCGCGCCTGGGGCCGCGCAGGCCACGAGCACGAACGCAAGCAGGCTCGCAGCGATCATCCTGATGTGCTTAGTCATGCCCGCTTTTCCTACACGGCTTCCAAGCTCAACGCACAAGAGTTCAAGTATGGCGCGACCCGGCCCCCGCAATGCGCTGACTGACGTCGCAGGCTTGAGCGTCGGCTGCGCCGAGGATCACGCAGCGCAAACCGGCGTCACCGTGATCGTGCCGGATAACCGCGCCGTGTGTGGGGTCGATGTGCGCGGCGGTGGTCCCGGAACACGGGAAACGGATTCGCTCGCGCCGGAAAACCTGGTCGGCTCAGTCGATGCTGTCGTGCTCGCGGGCGGTTCCGTCTACGGGCTCGCCGCCGCCGACGGTGTCACCGCCTCGATGGGTGCAGAGGGCAAAGGCTTCGCGCTGATCGATCTTCCGGGTGTTCCGCGCTCGCCGGTGATCCCCGCCGCCATTCTCTACGATCTCGCCAATGGCGGAAACAAAGCTTGGGGCGATGCGCCGCCTTATTCTGGGCTTGGCAAGCAAGCCTACGCCGCGCGCAATCAAAGCGTGCCGCTCGGCAATGCCGGCGCCGGCTACGGCGCGTCTGCCGGCGCGCTCAAAGGCGGGCAGGGTAGCGCTTCGATTGTCACCGCGGATGGCTTCACCATCGCCGCGCTCGCGTGCGTGAACAGTTTCGGCTCCACCACCATGCCGAACCAGCGCAGCTTCTGGGCGCACGCGTTCGAAATCGACGGCGAGTTCGGCGCCGTCGCGCCAAACAACGCGCCGTTCGACGCCGAAGATTGGCACGGCGCGAAATTCAACCCGGCGCCACGCGCCAACACCACCATCGCCTGTGTCGCCCTCGACGCCACGCTCACCACTGCCGAAGCCAAACGCATTGCGCAAATGGCGAGCGCTGGGCTCGCGCGCGCCATCCGCCCGGTGTCCGCGCCGTTCGACGGCGATGTCGTGTTCGCGCTTGCCACAGGCGCCAAGCCAATGCCGGAGCCACGGGCTCTCAACATCGCGCGCTTCGGCGCGCTTGCCGCCGATTGCCTCGCCCGCGCCATCGCGCGCGGGGTGTATGAGGCGCAAAGCGTGGGCCTGCACCGCGCCTGGCGGGATACGGTCTAATGGCGCCGATCCCCGTCGATCCTAAGAAGGTCCGCACCTTCAAGGATGCGGACGCCTTCTACACATGGCTCAGCAAGAACCATCACAAGCATGACGAACTCTGGATCAAGATTCACAAAGCTGGCTCGGGCCTAAAATCCATCAATGCCAAAGAAGCCATCGACGTGGTGCTTTGCTGGGGCTGGATCGACGGCGTGCGCAAAAGTTTCGACGCACAAAGCTTCCTGCAGCGCTACACGCCGCGCACGAAGACGAGCATCTGGAGCAAGATCAACGTTGACAATGTCGCCCGCCTCATCCGGGAAGAGCGCATGACCGAACACGGCCTGCGTGAGGTCGAGGCCGCCAAAGCTGACGGCCGCTGGCTGCGCGCCTATAAGAGCGGCAAGGCGATGACCATCCCGCCGGACCTCCAAGCCGCGATCGACGCCGAACCCAAAGCCCGCGCCACGCTGAAGACCTTGAACGCCCAAAACCGCTACGCGCTCGCCTTCCGCCTCCACCACATCAAGACCCCGGCCGGCCGCAAAAAGAAGATCGAGGCCTTCGTCGCCATGCTGAAGCGCGGCGAAACGATCCACCCGCAGGGTAAGAAGTAGGCGCGCCATGCCGGCCGGTTCCGGGGATTTCACAGCCGTCCCGCGCTTTGCCCCTCAGCCGCCTTGCCACCGCCGCCAACCGCCGCTATGTCCCGCCCCTTCGCGCGCCCTTAGCTCAGCTGGATAGAGCACCAGACTACGAATCTGGGGGTCAGGAGTTCGAATCTCTTAGGGCGCGCCATCTTCTCCATGCCTTCGCAGGGCTCGTGATCCACGCCGCTGCGGCCTGCGTACCCAACCTGGGCGCAGCAACGAGGATCGGCATGACCATCTTTCGACGGGCATTGGTGCTTGGCGCCCTCATGTGCACGCTTGCCTCCAACGCCGCCGCCGAGCCAGCGCGCGCGGGGCGCGTTGAGTTCGAAGTACTGCGCGGCGGTCAGCCGTTTGGCCGGCAAGGCGTCACGGTGACTGAGAGCGACGGGGCGCTTGTCGCGCAAACGAGCGCCGATCTCCGCGCGCAACTGGGGCCTATTACGGTGTTTCACTATACCCAGCGCTGCCGTGAAGTCTGGCGCGCCGGCGTGTTGACCGATTTGCGCTGCACGACGCTGAAGAACGGTCACACGCAAAATGTCTCCGGTGCGGCTGACGGCAGTGGGCTGCGCGTGACTGGCGCGGGCGGCGCATTTGCGATGCCGGCGGAGACTTGGCCGACGACGTGGTGGACCCGTCCCCGGATCGGCTCGCATGTGCTCATCAACACTGAAACCGGGCAGCGCCTGCCGGTTCGAGTCACGCAAATGGGGCGCGAGACAATTGATGTCGGCAATGAACGCGTCGCGGCCGATCATATTCGTGTAGCAGGAACGGTCACGCTCGATCTCTGGTACGACGAACGCGGCTCATGGGTAAGCAGTGCGTTTACCGCGAGCGGTCAGCACATCACTTACCGCTTGCTCTCGCCGCGTGCGTCGGGGCCGGCCTAATTTTGGCAAAGCCTAGCTTGATCCAAGTGATCAACGCTTCCCAGTGAATTCCCGCCACGACTTTCAAACTCAGCGCCGGATGTGCAACGCATTCGCGAAGAATATTGGCGCTAGTGAACGTTCGCCGGCTTCCTTTGAAGGACGCGGTTAGCATCGGACCGGCCGCGTCCGACATTAGAATCGAGACGCCCGCGGTTTCGCCGAGTGGCGCGATGTTGAACTGATAGCGCCCTTGCATCGGGGTGAGGGGTGAGACGCGAAAGGTCTTTTCGCACGCCTGCGCGATACGACCATCCGCGCCGGTCTCCGCCGGCAACGCGTAGAAGTGACGTTCCCCGTAGGTGTTGTGCACTTCATGGACTACGGCGCTAAGAATTTCGGCTTTGTCATAGCAAAAGTAGATGCTGAGCGGGTTGAACACACCGCCGAGCACGCGTGGCATGCACAAGAGACGGATTGCGCCGCCGGGCGGAGCGACGCCCGCCTCCGCCAGCTTGGATTCGACCTGCGCGCGTAGGGGCGTAGCTGAGCCGTCGCCGTGATCGCGGTCGTAAAAAGAAATGAGTCGCGTGCGATTGTACCCGAACAGCGCGCTGTGCTCTGGCAACTCGGCTAGGCGATCAATATCGAACAAGCCCATGAACACGGCGTAGGAGAGGTGATGCCGTATCGGCTTCAACCGCGTGTGATCGACACGACCAGTGTAGAGTGCCGCGACGCTCACGCGGCCTCAGCAATCGGCTTGATGGACGTCGCCGTTGGCAGCGACAGGCGTGCGGATTCGTCCGGAACGATCCATGGACGGCGCACGCCGCCAATAGCCTCGGCAGCGGCTAGTCCAGCTTGCAGGCCGTCCTCGTGAAACCCTGCGCCCATCCACGCGCCGGCGAACCAAACGCCCTCACGACCTTGCACCCGCCAAATGTCGCACTGCGCGCGCATCGCTTCGGGTGAGAAGCACGGGTGATCGTAATCGCCCTCCCACAGGATGCTCTGCTCGTTGGGGCGACGCTCGGCGTTCAACGTGACGAAAACCGGCGTTGAGGTCTGCAACTGCTGCAAGCGGTTCATCCAATAGGTGAGCGCGCAGCCGCCGCTCGTATTGTCGCCGACGTAATTCCAACTTGACCAGGTTTGCCGCCGCCGCGGCATGAAGCTTGGGTCGGTATGAAGGATGGCGCTGTTCGCGCGATAGGGGATGGCGCCCAGCAAAGCGCGCTGTTCGGCGTCGGCATTCGGCAACAGCGCAAGCGCTTGATCTGTGTGTGTGGCGATCAGCACGCGATCGAAAACGCGCGCATTACCGCCTGTTTCACGGATTTCGACGCCGCCATGCACCGGTGTCACGGATGCGACGCCGGTCCCAGCTTGCTCTTGCGCTTTCGACGCACCGCGCAATGCGCTGACATAAGCCCGGCTGCCGCCGATCACACTGCGCCACGCTGGCCGGCCCGAAAAAAGCAGCAGGCCGTGATTGACAAAAAAGCGGACAAACGCGCCCAGCGGATATGCACGCATATCCTCAAGGCACGAGGACCAAATCGCCGCCGCCATCGGCAGAATGTGATCGCGTTGAAAGGCTTCGCTGTAGCCTTCTGCATCCAAATAGGCGCCGAGCGTGATGCTCGTGTTCACAGCTTCATCGGCGGCAACGCCCCGGTAAAACCGCACCAGATCGAGGGCCATGCGCCAGAAGCGTGGGTTGGCGAGATTGCGGCCGCCGTTGAGGAAGGCGCTGGTGTTGTTCGACGAATACTCAACGCCGCGATCGCGCAGAGACACGGCAAAGGACATGTCAGACTCATGGGTCTCGACAGAGAGTTCGCGCAGCAGCGCTGTGAAATTGGGATAGTTGAGTTCGTTGTAAACGATAAAGCCTGTATCGATCGGCACGGGGCGGCCGCCGATCTCGGCGCGCACGGTGTTGGCATGACCGCCGATGCGTGCGTCCTTCTCGAACAGGGTTACTGCATGCCCGCCTCGAGAAAGAAGCCACGCCGCCGATAGGCCGGTAATTCCCGAACCTATTACAGCGATCGAGAGAGGCGGGCCGGACTCGAGTGAAAACGCCATGCGCGCGCCTTTGTGTGGGATCTGCAGGTGCTACGGCCGGCGGCGGGTCACGGATCACCGAAGACTGAGAGTGATCCGCCCACACGATCAGTCCGTATGGGGGCCATGCTGCTCGCCATCGAGACCCGCGTGGGTGGTGTTTTCGCGCCGCCGAGACCTCGGCGGCAAACCCGTCCGGAGCGAATGTCAGGACCCAACTCCGACACAGCCCAGCGTGCGCGGGAGCTTCTTGAGCGCGTTGCCCGGCGCGACCGCGAAGCATTTGCCGCGTTCTTTTTGCTCGTTGCTCCGAAAGTGAAGGGTTACCTCTTGCGCCTCGGCAGCGTGGCCGCGGCCGCCGAAGAGTTGACGCAAGACGTCATGCTTACGGTCTGGCGCAAGGCTGATCAGTTCAATGCGGCGAAGGCGGGTGCGCTCACCTGGGTTTTCGTTATCGCGCGCAACCGTCGTATCGACGCGCTGCGCCGCGAACATTCGACCGTGACCTACGGCGCGTCTCCTCCCGACGCACCGGATGAAGAAACGCCGCTCGCGAGCGACACAATATCGGATGCGCAGCGCGACTCGCGCGTGCGGGCGGCGATGGAAACTTTGGCGCCCGATCAGCGCGAAGTCGTGCGCCGCTCATTCTTTGAGGAGCAGCCGCATTCAGAAATCGCGGAGGCATTGTGCTTGCCCCTTGGCACCGTGAAGTCGCGGCTGCGACTGGCGATGACTAAACTGCGCGCAAAGCTGGAGGATTTGGCATGATCCTTCGCCCACTAAGCCACACGCCAGCCCATCACCCGTCGGTCGAGACGCTGACGGCCTATGCGGCAGGCGTCATTCGCGCTGGGTTTGATGTTGTGACCGCCGTTCACGTGCGGGGCTGCGCGCAGTGCCGCCGGGACGTCGCAGCATTTGAGTGCGTCGGCGGCGTCGTCTTGAGCGAAACGCCGGGCGTCGCAGTGAGCGATGAAGCGCTCGCGCGAGTTATGGCGCGCATGGATGGGCCTGCGCCGTCCTCCCGGATGCGGCGAAGCTTGGACGATCTTCTGTACAAGGCCAAACGGCGTTGGGTCGCCCCGGGCGTCTGGGTAGCGAAGGTGGATACGCCGCACGCCGATGACGACCGCGTCTACATGCTCTCGGCTGCGCCGGGCGCGGTGACGGCCATGCACACGCACTCAGGCGTCGAGTTCACGCAGATCCTGAGCGGCGCACTCTTCGACGAGGGCGTCACCTACAGTGCGGGTGATTTCACCGAGCGTAACATCGAACATACGCATAAGCCTCACACGGTAAGCGATGAGCCCTGCATCTGCCTCTTCGCGACGCATGGCCGTCTCGCGCCGACAGATTTTATCGGTCGCATAGCGTTCGCGCTTGCCGACGTCTGATCCTTTTGTCTGCTTGCCGCGTATGAGCTGGTGTCGCACTGGAGGCGTCCACCTATGAGTCTCATCGCCCGCACCATTCACGCCTTCGAAAGCGCGCCACTGCCGGATAGCGTGCGGCGTGGCGCTATCGCTCTGCTGGTGTCACGCGCGGATCGCGGGTTGCAAGGGTCCCCGCGTGATGCGACTGCGCGATTTGCGGAAGCAATGGCCGCACGGCCGATCGCGGAGCACACGAAGGCCGCAAACGAACAGCACTACGAGGTGCCGACGGCGTTCTTCGAGACGGTGCTCGGGCCGCGCCTAAAATATTCGTGCTGTCTGTACGCGACCGGCGCGGAGACACTCGCGGCGGCCGAGATCGAGGCGTTCACCCAGACCTGCATCAACGCTGACCTGCGAGATGGCCAAACCATTCTTGAGCTTGGTTGCGGCTGGGGATCGCTGACGCTTTGGATGGCGCAACACTATCCTAACGCACGTATTACCGCCGTCTCCAATTCCAAAACCCAGCGCGCGCACATCGAAGCGCAAGCGGCCGCGCGCGGCCTGAACAACGTGACGATCGTCACCGCCGACATGAACGCGTTCGAAGCGCCAGGGCAATTCGACCGTATCGTATCCGTTGAGATGTTCGAGCACATGTCGAACTGGCGGGCGCTGTTCACCCGCTGCCGCAGTTGGCTGAAGCCGGACGGCCGGCTTTTCATTCATGTGTTCGCCAACCGCGATGCGCCGTATCGATTTGAAACCGCGAATGACGCGGACTGGGTCGCGCAGCATTTCTTTAGCGGCGGCGTGATGCCTAGCCGTGCACTTGCTTCGAGCTTTCCCGATGTCTTTATCGTTGAGAAAGACTGGTGGTGGAACGGGAAGAACTACGAACGCACCGCCAACGACTGGCTTGCCAATTTCGATGCCAATATTGATCGCATCCGGCCAATTCTGCGCGAGACCTACGGCAACCAGGCGCGGCTCTGGGAGCATCGCTGGCGTCTTTTCTTTATGGCGACGGCCGGCATGTTTGGCCACGGTGACGGTGAAACGTGGGGAGTCGGGCACTATTTGCTGAAGCCGGCATTGTAACACGATGAGCTACGCGATCGCTTGGATTGTTGCCGCCGTTGTGTTCTTGGGGATGGACGCCGTTTGGCTGACGGTGATGACTCAACGCCTGTACCGGCCGCTGTTGGGCGACCTGCTTGCGCCCAACACCAGCCTGCCGGCCGCTGCTGTTTTCTATCTGCTCTACATCTCAGGCTTGATCTATTTCGCCGTCGCGCCGGCGCTGGAGCGTGGCGGAACCGGAAGGGCGGCGTTTAGCGGATTGTTCTTCGGGCTGGTGGCGTACGCGACCTACGATCTCACCAACCAGGCGACGCTTCGGGGTTGGGATGTTCGCATCACTCTCGCAGACATCGCATGGGGCATGTTCGTGAGCGCCACTGCGGCGACGGTTGCCTACCTCGCGGCCGCGCGATTCCGGTGATCCGACAACCAGCAGCGCTCGTAAGGAACTGGCATGACCGCTGAGACCGTGAACACTCGTCCGCTGTCCTTGTTCGCAGACAAGTTGGTGCCCGCAAGTGTTCGGCTCGCGCTTTCGGTGTTGCCCAACATCAAAGGCGGTTTGCTTCGGCTAAGACTGCCTGATGGTCGAACATTTTTGTTCGGTGACGGGAAGGGGCCCACAGCGGAGGTCGCCATTCGCGACTATCGCTTCGCGCGCCGCGTCTTATTCAGCGGCGACATTGGTTTCGCTGAAGGATGGAACGAGGGCGAGTGGACAAGCCCCGATCTCGCCACGGCGCTCTCACTCCTGGCCGACAACGCGGAGCGCCTTACGCGGTCGTTCAATGGCGGGCCGCTTGGGCAATTGATCAATTCGCTAACGCATTTGGGGCGCGCCAATACGCGCGGCGGATCGCGCCGCAATATCCTCGCGCACTACGACCTCGGCAACGCGTTCTACGCCGCTTGGCTCGATCCGAGCATGAGCTATTCGAGCGCTCGCTACAGCGCGGACGCCGATCTTGAAGCGGCGCAAGCTGAGAAATACCGCGCCGTCGCCCGCCATGCCCATTTGAAGGCCGGAGATCGCGTGCTGGAGATTGGCTGCGGGTGGGGCGGCTTTGCCGAACTCGCGGCGCGCGAATTTGGCGCTCACGTCACCGCCATCACCATCAGCGACGAACAATTCGCTTTCGCCCGAAATCGCATCGACAAAGCCGGGCTCGCCTCTCGCGTCGATATCCGCCGCCAAGACTACCGCGACGTTGAAGGGCAGTTCGACGCGGTGGTTTCGATTGAAATGCTTGAGGCCGTTGGCGAGCGCTATTGGCCGACGTTTTTCAATAAGGTCACTTCTGCTCTAAAGCCGGGTGGCCGAGCCTCAATTCAGGTCATCACCATTCGCGACGACTTGTTCGCGAACTACCGCCGACGCGTGGATTTCATCCAACGCTACGTGTTTCCCGGGGGCATGCTGCCCAGCATTCACCGCCTTAAAGAAGAAGCAGGCCGCGCTGGGTTGCGGTGGGAGGCTCTCGATCAATTCGGCCGCGACTATGAGCGCACGCTGGTGGAGTGGTCGCGCCGCTTCGAACGCAATTGGTCGGCGATCGCGGCGCAAGGCTTTGACGAACGATTTCGCCGATTCTGGCTCTTCTATCTGGCGTACTGCACGGCTGGCTTCCGCACAGGACGAACCGATGTGGTGCAGGTTGCCCTGAGCAAGTCGCCGCTTTCCTAGAACGCGGGGTCTTCGCGTTCACCATACTGCGCATAATCTACCCACGTCTGGTGAAAGCGAGTGCCTTGGGCGCGCTTTTGCGGCTGGCTATCTGCCATGACGGCGGCGCAGCGAAGATCAGCGATCGGCGCGGAAGCCGCGCGCATTGTGCGCGCGTTCGCATTGGCGTGCACGGGGTTTGCGTCAATGCGAACG
>Ga0209023_10002342_pt1 | contig 23882 bp, 20 predicted proteins | sample LakOneMetagenome_FD_187468 | JGI IMG/M metagenome (GOLD analysis project Ga0209023, IMG submission 187468) | Freshwater and sediment microbial communities from Lake Erie, Canada (SPAdes) (version 2) | ecosystem: Environmental > Aquatic > Freshwater > Lentic | place: Lake Erie, Canada... | reverse complement strand
TTGATCGGGACCCAGTGCTCGACGCGGTCGGCGAGCCGCTCGCCCACGATCGCGGCATACTCGGCGAACCGCTCGACCGTCGCCGGGTTGAGCCACCCGCCGTCGTCCTCGAGCGCCTGCGGCAGGTCCCAGTGATAGAGGGTCGCCATGGGCTGGACGTCGGCGGCGAGGAGCTCGTCGACGAGCTTGTCATAGAAGTCGAGGCCGGCCCGGTTCACCCGACCGGAGCCGGTCGGAACGATCCGCGGCCACGAGATCGAGAAGCGGTAGCCGTTGGTGCCGAGGCGCTTCATCAGCGCGACGTCCTCGACGTTGCGGTGGTAGTGGTCGCAGGCCACGTCGCCCGTCGACCCGTCCACGATCCGGCCGGGCTCGTGGGCGAAGGTGTCCCAGATGCTCGGGCCCTTGCCGTCCTCGGTCGCCGCGCCCTCGATCTGGTACGCCGCTGTGCTGGTGCCGAAACGGAAGCCCTCGGGCAACCGGGGCAGGTCGCCGCCCGTTTCCGCATTGCGCGAAGCCACAGTCGTCCTCTCCAAGGGGCCGGGCTCGGGACCGGACCCCCTCAGCGCGACCCTAGCGGGGCCCGGGGCAGGTCGGCAGGCGGTCCGTGGGATTGCTGGGGATCGCACACGGAGAGGCGCGGCGCGGACAGCGGCGCCCGGTCCCTCAGACGTCCGACGGGGGCGGCCCGAGGATCTCCTGACCACCCGCTGCGGCCGCGGCGACGAGCGCCTCGGTCGTCACCTCCCAGCCCGGCTCCCCCACTGACCCCCACGGGCGGCCGGCGCCCCGGAAGAAGTCCTCCATGCCGCTCGGCGTGCAGATCGTCAGGAAGTCGACCTCGGTGGAGGTGAACCGGTAGGCGTGCGGCACGTTGCGCGGCAGGAACATCGCGCTCCCGGGGCCGACGTCGTGCCGCTCCTCCCCGACCCAGACCAGACCCTCGCCCGTGAGCACCACGAAGATCTCGTCCTCGCGCCGGTGCACGTGCAGTGGCGACGCCGAGCCGGGCCCGAGGTGGCTGCGCACGACGGTCACCTGACCCTCCGTCCTGGCGCCATCCAGCAGCAGCTCCAGACGGTGTCCCCCGATCCACTCGAGCTGCTCGTGCATTCCCCCGTTGGCGACGTACGGAAGGCTCATGCCGCTCACTCCATTTCATCTACTCATAATCTAACGAATAGTCGAACGGTACCCTTTCCCCCATGGCCGATGTCAACAGGCGCCGCTACCACTCGCCCCTGCGCGACGCCCAGGCCGCGGCGAGTCGCGCGGCGGTGCTGGCGGCCGCCCGGGAGCTTTTCGTCGCCCAGGGCTACGGGCGTACGACGCTCGACCAGATCGCCGACCGTGCTGGGGTCAGCAAGCCGACCGTCTTCTCCGCGGTCGGCAACAAGGCCCAGGTCCTCAAGGCCGTTCGGGACGTCGCCATGGCCGGCGACGACCAGCCCGAGCCCGTGACTGCTCGCCCGGACGTGGCAGCCATCGCCGGGGCGGGCGACCTCGACCTCGCGATCGCGCTGACGACCCGGCACATCGCCGACGTGGTGATCCGCTACCACCCCATCCACGAGGTCCTGCACGGCGCCGCCGGCTCCGACCCCGCCGCCGCCGAGCTCTGGGACGTGGCCGAGCGCGAACGCCGGGTCGGCGCGGGACATCTCATCGAACGCCTGGGCAGACCACCGGCGATGGCTCCCCGGCGCGCCGCCGACGTGCTCAGCCTGCTGATGGCCCCCGACGTCTTCGACCGCCTCGTCGTCCGGGCCGGCTGGTCACGGGCGGCCTACGAGCGGTGGCTGGGCGACCAGCTCCACGCGCTCTACGCCCCGGACAGCGCCCGGCGGCACTCCTAGAGCCAGGTGAGCGTCGACCCGTGGCCGTGGGTCCAGGCGACGGCCTGGCCGTCGAGCCCGAGGACGAACGACGTCCGATCGGCGGGCGGCGTGGGACCGGTAGCGGCCACGTCGGGGAGCACCCCCGGCGCCTCGTTGCTGACCCAGTGGCAGGCGTCGGCGGCCACGAGGCCCCGCATGAGGTCGGCGAAGCGACGACGGTCGTCGGGCTCGAGATAGGCGATCACCGCGCTGTGGAAGACCACGACCCGGCCGAACGCCTCGGCCTCGGCGACCAGCGCCGGGAGCTCGTCGAGCAGGTTGCCGCGGAGCAGGTACGGCGGGTCTGCCGCGGCGAGGTCGATCGCGGCGCGCAGGCGAACCCGGCGGTCCTCCTGCTCGGGCCACACCAGGGTCTCGAGCCAGGCCATGGCGTCGTCGTCGCGGACCGACAGCGGGTGCAGGTCCACCCCGGCTCGCCACGCGATCTCGGGCACCCTCGCCGGCAGCGGCACCGGTCCGGCCACCGCACAAGGCAGGTCGGGCCCGACCCCCAGCACCGTCTCCCCGTCCTCGCCGCGCCATCGGTAGCGATAGCGGTCGGGATAGAGGCACAGTCCCGCGCTCGGGCCGACCTCGACCAGCGCCAGCGGCTCGCCGCTGTCACGCGCGGCCACGGCGAACGCGGGCACCAGGGTGGCGAGCCGGCCCACCTCGTTGGTCTGGGTACGCCGCGCCAGGATCGTCGCGACGATCGTCTCGTCGTCACCGAGCAGGGCGTCGCGCAGGCCGGCGTACGCCCCCGGAGCCGGTAGGCCGCACCAGCGGGCCGCGGCGAAGACCAGGTTGGGCTGCCGCTTGAGGACCGGCAGCCGCTCCAGCCAGCCCAGCACCTCGGGGTCGCTGGCCACCCCGCGCGCCCAGGCCTCGAAGCACGGCGACTGCCCCGCTGCATGCTCGGCGAACTCCAGGTAGAGCCCCGCAAGGTCGCCGTAGAGGTCCATCCGAGGGGCTCGCCTACTTCTTCACGCGCCAGACGCGCTCGAACGGCAGCCGCCAGGTGTGCGGCGCGATCATCTGGTGAATCTGGTTGGGGCCCCACGACCCCTCGGCATAGGGGCGGACGGGGGGTGGGTTGTCGAGCAGGGGCTGGGAGATCTCCCAGAGGCGCTCCACGCCGTCGGCGGTCGTGAAGAGCGTGTGGTTGCCCTTGACCGCATCGAGGATCAGCCGCTCGTAGGCCTCGAGCACCGAACCGGCCCAGCCGGTCTCCTCGATCGCGAACTGCATCGAGAGCTTGTCGAGCCGGAACCCGGGCCCGGGGCGCTTGCCATAGAAGGAGAGTGACATCTTGCCCTCCTCGGCCAGGTCGAAGGTCAGGTGGTCGGGTCCGTTCTGGCCGACTCCGGAGCCGTCCGGGAACATCGACTTGGGCGGCTCGCGGAAGGCGATCGAGATGATCCGCTGACCCTCGGCCAGCCGCTTGCCGGTGCGCAGGTAGAACGGGACACCGGCCCAGCGCCAGTTGTCGACGAAGCACCTGAGGGCGATGAAGGTCTCGGTCTCGGAGTCGGGCGCGACGCCGGGCTCCTCGCGGTAGCCGGTGTACTGACCGCGTACGACGTCGTCGGGCGAGATCGGCAGCATCGACCGGAAGACCTTGTTCTTCTCCTCGGTGATCGACAGCGGGTCGAGCGCCGTCGGGGCCTCCATCGCGGTGAACGCGAGGATCTGGAACAGGTGGGTGACGACCATGTCCCGGTAGGCACCGGTCGCCTCATAGAACGACGCCCGCTGCTCGAGGCCCAGCTTCTCGGGGACGTCGATCTGGACGTGGTCGATCATGTTGCGGTTCCACACCGGCTCGAACAGGCCGTTGGCGAACCGGAAGGCCAAGATGTTGAGGGCCGGCTCCTTGCCGAGGAAGTGGTCGATGCGGAAGATCTGCTTCTCGTCGAAGACCTCGTGCACCGAGGAGTTGAGCCTCTTCGCCGACGCGAGGTCGGTGCCGAACGGCTTCTCCATGATGATCCGGCTGTCCTTGGCCAGCCCGGCAGCGCCGAGCGTCTTGACCACGGCCAGGGCCGCCGCGGGAGGCACCGAGAGGTAGTGCAGCCTCAAGAACCCGTTGGGGTTGGCGGCCTCCGCGTCCTCGACGGAGGCGCGCAGGTCTTCCGGCGTACCGCCCGGCGCCCAGTAGAGCCGTGAGGAGAAGTCCTCCCACTGCTCGTCGGTGACGTCGTGGCTGTGGTCGTCGAGCGACTTGCGGGCGAAGATCGTGAACGACTCGCGGTCGTACTCCTCAAGTGAGGTGCCGACGATCCGCAGGTCGGGCAGCAGCCCGGTGCGGGAAAGGTGGAACAGGCCCGGCAGCAGCTTGCGCTTGGCGAGGTCACCGGTGGCACCGAACAGCACCACGGTCGTGGGCGTGGTGGCGGCCCCCTCGGGCACCTTCTTCATCGCGTCCATGCCGTCAACTGTCGCATCCTCGGCCCAGCGTGCGCGAGGGAAAGCAAAGGATCAGCCGGCGGGAAGGTTGACGTAGGTGGTGTCGAGGTACTCCTCGATCCCCTCGAAACCACCCTCGCGTCCGAAGCCCGACTGCTTGACGCCACCGAAGGGCGCCGCCGGGTTGGACACGAGGCCCGTGTTGACGCCGATCATGCCGTACTGGAGCGACTCCGAGACGCGGATGGTGCGGGCCAGGTCACGGGTGTAGACGTAGGACGCCAGGCCGTACTCGGTGCGGTTGGCGCGCTCGATCGCCTCCTCCTCGGTCACGAAGGTGGTGATGGGCGCGACCGGGCCGAAGATCTCCTGCAGGTTGATCTCCGCCTCGGACGGGACGTTCATCAGCACGGTCGGCTGGAAGAAGCTGCCCGGCCCCTCGACCGGCTGGCCGCCGAGCATGAGGGTGGCCCCCTCGACGACGGCGGCGTTGACCATCTGGCGCACCGACTCGACAGCCTTGTCGTCGATGAGCGGACCGACGTCGACGCCGGCCTCCTGGCCACGGCCGACCCTGAGACCGCCCATCCGCTCGGCCAGCTTGCGGCCGAACTCCTCGGCCACCGGCTCCTGGACGAGGAATCGGTTGGCGGCCGTGCAGGCCTCGCCCATGTTGCGCATCTTGGCGATCATCGCTCCGTCGACGGCGGCGTCGATGTCGGCGTCGTCGAAGACGATGAACGGCGCGTTGCCACCGAGCTCCATGCTCATCCGCTGGAGCTGGCCCGAGGACTGCCGGACGAGGACCTTGCCCACGGTGGTCGACCCGGTGAAGCTCACCTTGCGGAGCCGCTCGTCGGCCATGAGGGCCTCGGACAGGGCGGCGGAGTGGTGAGTGGTGACGACGTTGAGGACGCCATCGGGCAGGCCCGCCTCCTGCATCAGCCCGGCGAGGGCCAGCGTGGTCAGCGGGGTCAGCTCGGCGGGCTTGACGACCATGGTGCAGCCGGCGGCGATCGCCGGGCCCATCTTGCGGGTGCCCATCGCGAGCGGGAAGTTCCACGGGAGCAGGAAGAGGCAGGGTCCCACGGGCTTGCGCATCGTCAGCAGCCGGCTGCCGCCACCGGGGGCCTGCATCCAGCGACCCTGGATGCGCACCGCCTCCTCGCTGAACCATCGGAAGAACTCGGCGCCGTAGGTGAGCTCGCCCCGGGCCTCGGCGATGGTCTTGCCCATCTCGAGGCTCATCAGCTCGGCGAAGTCGTCGCCCCGCGCCGTGAGCAGCTCGAAGGCCTTTCGCAGGATCTCGCCGCGCTCACGCGGAGCCGTCTTGGCCCAGTCGGACTGGACGGCGACCGCGGCGTCGAGGGCGGCCAGCGCATCCTCCGGGCCGGCGTCGGCCGCATCGGACAGCACCGAGCCGTCCGCCGGGTCCTTGACCTCGAAGCGCTTGCCGCTCGCCGCCTCGCGCCACTGGCCGTTGATGAACAACCCCCGACGGTCGGGTGCCAGCAGGTCTAGAGCGCTCATGAACGCCGCCTCTCGAAGATCGTTGACGTGGGCCGTCTCACTCCCAACCGGCCCGAACACGGCTACCATAGTGGGCAGTGTCGCGTCGCCGACACGGAGACTCCGGGCTCCTTGCTGACCCCATGCAGTGAGGAGCCCGGTTCTCATTTCCTCCCCTCCCGCCGCCGGGCCCGGGAGTCACCTGGATGTGATCCAGGAATCGAGTGTCCCCTCTTGTCATCGGGCCCGAAACGGAGTTGTTTGGGACCATGGCAGACAAGGTGAAGGACCGTAGAGCAGCCGGCCAAGATCTCGAGGCGAGCAGCCCGGACAAGATCCGCAACGTGGTGCTGATCGGACCGGGTGGTTCGGGCAAGACCACCTTGGTCGAGACGCTGCTCGCCTCAAGCGGGGCCATCCCGCGCGCCGGCTCCGTCCGTGAAGGCACCACCGTCACGGACTTCGAGGACGCCGAGCAAGCACATCAGCGCTCCATCTCCCTCGCGTTGGCCCCGTTGGTCCACAACGGCATCAAGGTCAACCTCATCGACACCCCCGGCTATGCCGACTTCGTCGGTGAGCTCCGCGCCGGTCTCCGCGCTGCGGACTGCGCCCTCTTCGTGATCGCCTCCAACGACGGCGTCGACGCCGGCACCCAGACCCTGTGGCGAGAGTGCGCCGAGGTCGGCATGCCCCGCGCGGTCGTCATCACCAAGCTCGACCAGGCCCGCGCCGACTACGAGGGCGTGCTCGAGCAGGCCCAGGCGGCGTTCGGCGACAAGGTGATGCCTCTCTACATCCCCGTCCGCACCGGCGAGGAGGTCACGGCCCTGGCCGGCCTGCTGTCGCCCAGCGAGCACGCCGACGACGAGATGCGCGGCTCCCTCATCGAGGCCGTCATCGAGGAGTCCGAGGACGAGACCCTCATGGACCGCTACCTGAGTGGCGAGGAGATCGGCGAGGACGTGCTGATCGCCGACCTCGAGAAGGCCGTCGCGCAGGCGTCGTTCTTCCCGGTGGTCCCCGTCTGCTCGTTGAGCGGCGTGGGGTGCAGCGAGCTGCTCGACCTGGCCACCCGCGCCTTCCCGTCGCCGCCCGAGCATGTCGTCCCGGACGTGTTCACGCCCGCCGGAGCCGAGTCCCCGGCGATCACCTGCGACCCCGATGGGCCGCTCGTCGCCGAGATCATCAAGACCACGAGCGACCCCTACGTCGGTCGGCTGAGCCTGGTCCGGGTCTTCTCCGGGACGCTGACGCCCGAGCAGACGGTCCACGTGTCCGGCCACTTCGCCTCGTTCTTCGGGGAGGGCTCCGGTCACGAGGACCACGACGAGGACGAGAAGATCGGCAGCCTCTCCTTCCCCTTCGGACGCACCCAGGTGCCGACCCACCGCGTGATCGCCGGCGACCTGTGCGCGATCGGTCGCCTCTCCCGCGCCGAGACCGGCGACACCCTGTCGTCGGTGGACGACCCACGAGTGCTCAAGCCGTGGTCGATGCCCGAGCCGCTCCTGCCGATCGCGATCGTCGCCCGGTCCAAGGCCGACGAGGACAAGATGTCCACGGCGCTCGGCCGGATCGGCGCCGAGGACCCGAGCCTGCGGCTGGAGAACAACCCCGAGACCCACCAGCTGGTGATCTGGTGCATGGGTGAGGCCCACGCCGACGTCATCATGGAACGGCTCGCCTCGCGGTTCCAGGTCAACGTCGACCAGATCGAGTTCCTGGTGTCCCTGCGCGAGACGTTCTCCGGCCCCGCCAAGGGCCACGGCAGGCACGTCAAGCAGTCCGGTGGCCACGGTCAGTACGCCGTGTGCGACATCGAGGTCGAGCCCCTCCCGGAGGGTGGTGGCTTCGAGTTCGTCGACAAGGTCGTGGGCGGCTCGGTGCCGCGCCAGTTCATCCCCTCGGTCGAGAAGGGCGTCCGCGCCCAGATGGAGCGCGGCGTCCGGGCCGGCTATCCCGTCGTCGACCTGCGGGTGACCCTCACCGACGGCAAGGCCCACGCGGTGGACTCCTCCGACATGGCCTTCCAGATGGCCGGCGGCCACGGGCTCAAGGAGGCGGCGGCCGCGACCGTCGTGACGCTGCTCGAGCCCCATGACCTGGTCACCGTCGTCGTCCCCGACGACATGATCGGCGCGGTGATGTCTGACCTGTCCAGCCGGCGGGGCCGCCTGCTCGGCACCGACAAGTCCGGTGAGGACCGGACCGTCGTCCGGGCCGAGGTGCCGCAGACCGAGCTGGTCCGCTATGCCATCGACCTGCGCTCGGCCACCCACGGCGCCGGCACGTTCACGAGGTCCTTCGCGCACTACGAGCCGATGCCCGAGGACGTCGCCCGCAACGTCACCCCGCGCGACACCCACTGACCTGCTCCGTCTGCAGGCCTCGCGCCCGCCCGCCCGTCGGCGCGGGCGGGTGCGAGGATGTCGACCATGCAGCTCAAGCCGTCACCCGGCCCGTTCGACCTGAGTGGCCGGGTCGCGCTGGTCACCGGGGCCGGCAGCGCCACGGGCATCGGCTTCGCCAGCGCCCGGCTGATGGCCGGCCTCGGTGCGACGGTGGTGATCGCCGCGACGACGGAGCGGATCCACGTCCGTGCTGTCGAGATCGCCGCGGCGATCGGCCGTGAGCCGGACGAGGCGCCGCTGGGCCTGGTCGCCGACCTCACCGACCCCGGCGCCGTCGACGCCGCCATGGCCCAGATCCGGGCCGCCCATGGCCGCCTCGACATCGTGGTCAACAACGCCGGCATGGCCACGGTGGACCACCCCACCTCCGACGACGGGCTCCTCGAAGGGCTCTCCCCCTCGGACTGGCAGCGTGCCATCGCCCGCAACCTCGACACGGCCTATCTCGTGACCCGGGCGGCCCTGCCATTGATGGGGAGCGGGGGCCGGGTGGTCATGGTCGCCAGCGTCACCGGGCCCGTGATGGCGATGCGCGCCAACCCGGCGTACGCCGCCGCCAAGGCCGGCCTGGTCGGGCTCACCCGAGCGCTCGCGGTCGACCTCGGCGCGCGGGGGATCACCGTCAACGCCGTGGCGCCGGGCTGGATCGAGACGGGCTCCCAGACCGAGGGCGAGGCCGCCGAGGGCCGGCGTACGCCGCTCCGTCGCAGCGGAGAACCGGCCGAGATCGCCGCGGCTGTCGCGTTCCTGGCGTCGCCGGGGGCGTCCTACGTCACCGGGCAGTGCCTGGTCGTCGACGGCGGCAACAGCATCGCCGAGGAGCGCGCCTGACCGCGCACCCGGCGCCCCGGACGGGTCCTGTCACAGGTCGGTGAGCTTGTGGAACTCCTCGTCGATCAGGGTGGCGATCCGACCCGGGTCGGGGATGAGCGCCGCGTCGGCGGCGACGGCGATCGTGACCTCGCCGTTGTAGCTGAAGATCGACAGGCTCATCGGCTCGTCACCGCTGCAGGGTGCCCAGCCGACCATGCCGGCCACCGGGGCGCCCGCGAAGGTCATCGGGGCACGAGGACCGGGCACGTTGGTCAGGACGCCGACCGCCTTGTTGGCGAAGAGGTTGGTCAGCCCGACGGCCACCGAGGTCGGCGACTCGGCCAGCACCCACTGGATGCCGAACGTCACGACCGGTTCGGCGCTCTCCTTGATCCGGGTCATGTGGCCGCCGATCTGGTCGATCAGGCGCTGCGGGTCCCGGATCCCCAGCGGCATCGGGAGAAAGATCAGCGAGAAGTGGTTGCCCAGCTCGGGCGGCAGCTCGGCGTCGAGGGGAGACAGCGACACCGGCACCAGCCAGTGGATCTCGTCGACCAGGGCGTCCTCCTCGTCCAGGTAGCGCGTCAGCGCCCGCGAGATCACGGCCAGCAGGATGTCGTTGACCGTGCCCCCGTAGGCCTTGCCGGCCGCCCGGACCGCGGCCAGCTCGAGGCCCGTCACCCACGCGACCTGCTTGACGTTGCCAGGCGTCCCGCTCCAGGCCGTGGTGATGCTCCGCCCAGCGGCGAGGATGCGGCCCACCTCGCCGAGCGTGTTGACCGACTGGTTGTCGTGGGACGCGATGGCGGTCACCGCATCGATGAGGTGCCCGGGGTGGATCAGCAGGTCCCAGCCCTTCTCGAACGCCGACGGGCCGAGCTTGGTCACTGCCCGGGGAAGGCCAAGAGCGCTCGCCCCGACTCCCCTGACGAAGTCGAAGCCGTCGACGACCCCTCGGCGTACGACGTCGAGGCCGGCCGCGGCCAGCCCTCCGCCCGTGGACCGGCCAACCGCTGGCGGCAGCACCTCGGGCTCGGTGGTCTCACAGAGGCTGAGCAGGAGCTGGACGAGCCGGATGCCGTCGGCCAGCGCATGGTGGAAGCGGCTGAGGAGCACCGTCCGTGGGCCGTCGGCCAGTCCGGAGACCCCGGTGATGACCTCCATCGTCCACAGCGGGCGGCCGTCGATGAACGGGTCCGAGAAGCGCCGGCCGATGTAGGCGCGCAGCTCGTCGGCGTCGCCGGACCCCGGGAGGGTGGTCCGCAACACGTGGTTGGCCTGGTCGAACTCCGGGTCGTCCTGCCAGAACCAGCGGCCGTCCTCCTCCACCGGGAGACGGTGGAAGACCGGGAAGCGCTCGACGACGGCGCGGCGTACGAGGTCGTTGATGGCGTCCCAGTCGGGCACCTGCTCGCCGAACCACATCAGCGAGTGGACGTGCATGAGGTTGTTGGGCCGGTCCATGTGGAGCCAGGTCTGGTCCGACGCGGAGATCGGGACGGGCGTGGGGTCGAGAGTCATGAGTTGCTTCCTGGGGGTCAGCCCCGAGCGAGTTGTTGCAGTGCCTGGATGCCCTCAAGTGTGCCGAACCCGATCAGCACGCAGTTGGGCGAGACGGCATTGTCTCCGTGGGGGTTGAAGGTGAACGACTTGGTGCCGGACTTGCGCAGCGCCAGGACCTGGACGCCCGTGGAGCCGGGGATGTCGAGGTCATCGAGCTTCTGGCCGACGAGGGAGGACTCCGGGGTGACGCGCACCTGCTGGATCCGGAAGTCGAACTCCTCGTCGTGGACGACGACGTCGAGGAACTCGGCGACATCGGGTTGGAGCGCGAACGCCGCGAGCCGGCGACCGCCGATCATCTGCGGGTTGACCGCGCGGGTCGCGCCGGCGAGGACGAGCTTCTCCTTGGAGTCGGCCGTGCGGGCGCGTGCGACGATCACCAGGTCGGGGGCCAGTGCCCGGGCGGACAGCACGAGATAGACCGACTCGGCATCGCTGTCGAGCGTGACGACGAGAGCCTTGGCGCGGTCGATGCCGGCCTCCTGGAGGATGCCCTCGCTGTTGGCCTCCCCGGTGATGTGGGGGATCTCGGGGTGCTCCGCGAGGCGGGCCGCGTCGCGGTCGATCACCAGGACCCGGTGACCCGTCGCGATGAGGTGCTCGGAGGCGGCCTTCCCGACGCGGCCGAAGCCACAGATGATGACGTGGTCGCGCAGGGCGTCGATCTGGCTGTCCATGCGGCGCCTCTCCAAGTGTTCGCGAAGCTTGCCCTCGGTGACCGCCTCCACGAGGAGTCCGAGGTTGTACAGCACCGTGCCGGCGCCCAGGATGATCAGGGCCATCGTGAAGATCTGGCCGAGGTGGTTGAGCGGGTGGACCTCACGGAAGCCGACCGTCGCCACCGTGGTGACGGTCTGGTAGAGCGCGTCCAAGACGCCGAACCGGGCACCATCGGCGGCGACCGGTAGGACCAGGTAGCCCAGGGTCCCGAGCCCGATGACGACCCCCAGACCCGCGACAGCGACCTGGATCCGGCGCAGGCTGACGGCGGTGGGGTCGTCCCGCTGCACGCGACGGCGGCTCCACCTGTCCAGGCCCAGGAACGTGCGCACGCCTGATGGTGTCAGGACTCGTCGATGATGTGCATGGCGGCCTCCTCCGCGCTGGCGCCGGCACCATCGATGCCGACGTCCTGCACGAAGCGGTCGTCACCGTCATCAGACGCGACCAGCCGACCGGACCGCACGTCCCCGACCTCGTCGTCGTCGAGGAAGTCCTCGTCCCAGTCGTCGCCCGACGAGTCGACGTCGGGCGTCTCCTGGAGGAGGCGTTGATCAAGGCTTTCGCCCTGATGCTCCTCGGCGACGGTGTTGCCGAACCCCTGGGCCGGTGACCACTTCTCGCGTGTCACGAAACCCTCGTCCAGCACATCGGCGACACCGTGATAGTCCAGGGTGTCCTCGGGCTGAAGCTGGGTCTCGTCGTCGACGCTGTACTCGCCGTATTCCTCTCCGCCACTCATGGACTCATCATGCTCCTGAGCCGCGTTCTCGTCCGTGATTCAATGCACAACCATCTCTCACCCCCGCCTCACCGGCGCCGAGGCTCGGGTGCTAGACCTGTGGTCAGGCAAGCCCCCACGAAGGAGGCCCGATGTCCGACTCGACGACGCCCGGTCCGCACCCGCTGCTGGACCGCATCAACCTCGGTGGCGGGGTCCACCAGGCCGACCTCCCGGTGCTGGGCGACGCACTCGGACACCTGTTCGCCAGGCTCGAGAGCTGGCCCGCCGCCTCGGTCGACATCTGGCTGAGGGTCAAGGACCGCGACCTGCCCGGGATGAAGACGACCCTGGAGGTCCAGGTCCCGACGATCCCCATGCTGGTGGCCTCGAGCAAGCGCGAGCCCCTCGGCGCAGCCCTCGACCGCGCCGCCGACAAGATGGTCCGCAAGCTCAACGAGGCCGTCGCCAAGTACGCCGACCACGGCCGGGACTCGATCCGCCGCTGAGGCCGCGGGCTCGGGGCTCGTGCGGCCCTGACGGTTCATCAAGGTAGGTGGGTGAGCCCTCACCTACCCTGGTGAATTGGGCTGGGTAAGTGAGGGTTCGCCTTCCTACCGTGGTGAACCAGCGGCAACCGCGGCCCCCGAACCTCAGTCGACGCCGAACTCCATGGCGGCCGCGTCGAGGGCTTCGTCGCCGCGCTCCCCCTCGGCGGCGGGGTTGCGCGCGATGACGGCCGCACCCCCGGCGGGGAGGGCCCCGAACAGGGTGCCGTGCTCCACCTGGACGTGGCCCTGGTCGGTCGGCTGCGACGCATAGAGCTCGAGCAGGGCACGCGAGTCGGCGATGTCGAGGTTGCGCATCGTGAGCTGTCCGATCCGGTCGGTGGGGCCGAACGCCGCGTCGGCGGTCCGCTCCATCGACAGCTTGTCGGGGTGGTAGGAGAGGTTGGGGCCGGTCGTGGCGAGCACCGAGTAGTCCTCGCCGCGACGCAGCCGCAGCGTCACCTCGCCGGACACCACCGACGCGATCCAGCGCTGGATCGACTCCCTGAGCATGAGCGCCTGCGGGTCGAGCCACCGGCCCTCATAGAGCAGCCGACCGAGGCGCCGACCCTCGGCGTGGTAGCTCGCGAGCGTGTCCTCGTTGTGGATCGCGTTGAGGAGTCGCTCGTACGTCGCCCAGAGCAGCGCCATGCCGGGTGCTTCATAGATGCCCCGCGACTTGGCCTCGATGATCCGGTTCTCGATCTGGTCGGACATGCCGAGCCCGTGCCGACCACCGATCGCGTTGGCCTCCTGGACCAGCGCCACCGGGTCGCTGTAACGGACCCCGTTGATCGACACCGGCCGACCCTGCTCGAATCCGACGGTCACGTCCTCGGACTCGATGGCCACCGTGGGGTCCCAGAACTTCACCCCCATGATCGGCTCGACGGTCTCGAGTGAGACATCGAGGTGCTCGAGCGTCTTGGCCTCATGGGTGGCGCCCCAGATGTTGGCGTCGGTGGAGTAGGCCTTCTCCTCGCTGTCGCGATAGGGCAGGTCCCGCTCGACGAGCCACTGGCTCATCTCGGCGCGGCCGCCGAGCTCACCGACGAAGTCGGCGTCGAGCCAGGGCTTGTAGATGCGCAGGTTGGGGTTGGCCAGCAGGCCGTAGCGATAGAAGCGCTCGATGTCGTTGCCCTTGAACGTCGATCCGTCGCCCCAGATGTCAACGTCGTCCTCGTGCATGGCGCGAACGAGCAGGGTTCCGGTGACGGCGCGACCCAGGGGCGTCGTGTTGAAGTAGGCGCGGCCCCCCGAGCGGATGTGGAAGGCACCGCACGCCATCGCGGAGAGACCTTCCTCGACCAGCGCGGTCCGGCAGTCCACCAGCCGCGACAGCTCGGCGCCATAGGCCAGCGCGCGCCCGGGGACACTCCCGATGTCGGGCTCGTCGTACTGACCGATGTCGGCGGTGTAGGTGCAGGGGACGGCGCCCTTCTCGCGCATCCAGGCGACCGCCACGGAGGTGTCGAGACCCCCGGAGAAGGCGATGCCGACGCGTTCGCCGGCGGGCAGGGAAGTGAGAACCTTGGACACATCGCAATCATGCATCCGAATGCATGGTCATGCAAATCTCGGTCCGTGTCGCGACGCCAAGCGGCCCCCCGGCGCCAGGGTGGGGTGGAGGCGCCGGGGGGCCGTGCGGTCAGCGATGAACGGGCAGGCTCAGCCCACGTTCAGCGCCGCGTCATCGACGACGAAGCTGGTCTGGAGGGAGGAGTCCTCCACTCCGGAGAAGCTGATCGTCACCGTCTGGCCGGCGTACGACGACACGTTGAACGAGCGCAGCGCGTAGCCACTGGCCTTGTTCAGGTTCGAGTACGTCGCCAGCGTGGCCGAGCCGATCTTGACGGTCAGCTTGTCGTACGCCGTCGCGCTCGTCGTCTCGGCACTGTCGATGTGCAGGTAGAACGACAGCGTCGCCGTACAGCTCGCGGGAATCGTCACCGACTGCGAGAGCGTGTCGGTGTGGGTCCGGCCGTAGCCGTCGAGCCACGCCTTCCAGCTGCCGGCGTGCGCCGCCTGACCGGTGGAGCTGGTCACGACGCCACTGCTCGCCGTCCACGGGGCCGCCGTCCCGGTCTCGAAGCCCGGGTTGCCGAGCAGCTGGCCGGCCGTACAGCCACCGCCGCCTCCACCCCCGCTGATCGTCCAGGTGAAGCTGGCCGATCCGAAGGCGCCGGTGGTGTCCGTGGCCCGCACCGTGACCGAGAACGTCCCCGCCGTGGTGGGCGTCCCGGAGATCAGGCCGGTGGCGGCGTTGATCGCGAGCCCGGTGGGCAGACCGGTGGCCGAGTAGGTCAGGGTCTGGCCGGCCGCCGAGTCCGTGGCAGCGATCTGGAGGCTGGTCGACGTACCGACCGTCCCGCTCCTGCTGCCAGGATTGGTCACCGTGACCGTGTTGGTGCCGGTGGTGCAGGTCGGGTCCGCGGTCTGGGCCGGGACCGAGACCGCGTTCCAGGCAGCCTTGACGGCGTTGAACTCCACGCAGCTGCCGGGGTAGAGGTTCTTGGCCGCGGTCAGTGTCCACGTGCGGTACTTGAGGTACGACGACGCCGTCGTCTTCATCAGCATCGCGTTGTACATGATCTTCATGGCCTTCTGGATGCCGATGCCCGTGACGGTGGAGCTGTTGCAGGTCGGGCTGGTCGGCTGACCGTCGGTCGGGTTGCTGCCCTCGGCGAGGAGGTAGAACCAGTGGTTGCCGGGACCGGCGGCCGCGTGGACCTCCTGGCTGGGCGTGGAGGACGAGTAGCAGTTGTCGTCACCCAGCGCCGCGGGGTTGTACATGTTGCGGATCGGGCCGCTGCCGACCAGGTTGACCTGCTCCCCGACGAGGAAGTCGGGCCGGTCGACCCCGTTGTTGGCGAACCACTCCGTGGCCGCACCGAAGGTGTCGGCGACGAACTCCTGGGTCTTCCCTCCGGAGATGCCACCCGGCGTCGTGTCGTCGATGCCGTGGCCGAACTCGTGGGCGACCACGTCGATGGAGCCGATCCACTTGCCCCCGGTCTGGGTGTGACCGATCTGGACCTGCGTGCCGTCGTAGTAGGCGTTGACGTCGTTGAGCCCGACCCGGATCGGCACCCAGCCGCCGGAGCCGTTCATGCCGCTGCGGCCGAGCCACGACGCCAGCATCTGCCGCTCCATCTCGGCCGCATAGAACGCGTCGACGCAGCCGGTCTCGCGGTTGGTCGCATTGCCGTCGCCCCAGGCGTCGTCGGTGCCGGAGAAGGTGGCGTTGCCGGTCGCGTTCTGACACACCAGCGTGGGGGCGTTGGCGTTCTTCATCGAGTACGTCGACCCGGAGAGCGTGGTGGGCAGCGCGACGCCGCCGGCGTACGCCGACGAGCCGGTGCCCTCGAGGACCCGTTCCTGGGAGTGGAGCACCCGCCCGGTGCGAGCGTCGACCTCGATGGCGAGGATGGACCGCTCCCCCGACTGCTGGCCCGTCACCGTGGTCTGCCAGGCCAGGTGCGAGGTCCGGCCCTGCCAGACGACCAGGCGCGGCGCCGTGGATCCGCTGACCCGGTCGAGCTGGGCCCGGGCGACCCCCGACGCCCGGGACGCAGTGAGGCGGGGCGTGACGGTCGCCAGCCTGGTGGCATGCCGCTGGGCGACCGAGGTGGCGAGCACCTGGCCCGAGCGGTCCGTCACGACGACGAAGTCGCCGCCGACAACCGGCAGTCCGCGATAGCTGCGCTGGTAGGCGACGTACTGCAGACCCCGCTGGCCACTGATCACGCGCGGCTCCGAGACCGTGTCGTGGACGCCGAGCTTGAACTGGGGCAACCGGCTGTCGACGAGCCGGTCGGCGGTCTGTCGTGCCGCCACCTTGGGTGCGGGGCGTGGTGACGCGGCATGGACTGCTGCCGCGCTGGCCGAGCCGGCGCCCGGGACGGCCAGCGCGAGGCCGGCGACTCCCACGACGCCGGCCAGGAGGCCGGACAGGTGCTTGCTCTTCATGGGCGAGTGCCCCTTCTCCAGAATGCCGGTCCCGGTGAGGCCGGTCGAAGTGGCGGCCCGGGTCGGGGTGCCGACCCGGGCCGTTGCAGAGACTTGCAACCCGTGGGGTCGAGGGTCAACGCACAACGATCCTCATCTTTGTGCAAATGCACGAAGGTGAGGGAATGGACGAAGCGAGTCGCACGTTGTCATAGTTGAATCGTCAACAAACAGCCACCGAGCTGCCCCCAGATCAGGAGTCACACCGCAATGAGCATCTTCACCCGCCGTACCGACGAAGCGTTCGACGCCCCGACCGCCGTTCTCGAGGACATCACCGGCGACTACACCCTCGACCCCACCCACACCCGACTGGGCTTCTCGACCCGCCACGCGATGGTGACCACCGTCCGCGGCCAGTTCACCGAGTTCTCCGGCACCGCGCACGTCGACTCGGCCGACCCGGCCGCCTCGTCGGTCGAGGTCACGATCCAGGTCGCCAGTGTCGACACCGGTGTCGCCGACCGTGACGGTCACCTCAAGTCCCCCGACTTCTTCGACGCCGAGCAGTTCCCGGCCATGACCTTCAAGTCCACCTCCGTGGTCGTCGAGGACGGCAACTGGCTCGTCACCGGCGACTTCACGATCAAGGGCGTGACCAACCCGGTCACCATCGACTTCGAGCCCACCGGCTCGGCCAAGGACCCCTTCGGCAACACGCGCATCGGCTTCGAGGGTGCGGCCGTCATCAACCGCAAGGACTGGGGTCTGTCCTGGAACGCCGCCCTCGAGACCGGCGGCGTGCTCGTCTCCGACAAGATCAAGCTGGAGTTCGACATCTCCGCCATCCAGCAGGGCTGACCCGGGCTGCCCTCGCCTGCCCGGAGCATGCGGTTAGGCCCAGATCCGCAGGGACCCAGGCCAAGAACCTGCAGTTTGCGTCCAATCGATGACCGACGGACGCCCGGTGCCCCATCCGTGACCACGGGTGGGGCACCACCGTATTTCAGGCGACAACACCGCCCGTCTCGGCCTTGAATAGCCCGGTGACCAGCAACGACACCACCCTGGCCGGCCTCCCCGCGGGGCTCACCACGCGCCCCCTCGACCACGGCGACGAGCGTGCCGTCTTCGAGGTCATGGCCGACCAGCAGCAGCAGGACCTCGGGCGCGTCGAGATCGAGGAGGCCGACATCGTCGGCGACTGGCAGCGCCCCAGCTTCGACGTGGCCGGCAGCACCCTCGGCGTCTTCGACGGCGACACGCTCGTCGCCTACGCCGAGGTCGGCCTGGCCGGCCGGGGCGACGCCGCCGTGCGGCCGACGTACGCAGGCCGGGGGATCGGCACGATGCTCGCCCACTGGATGCAGCAGCGCGCCCGCGAGCGCGGCTACGACGTCATCGGCATGCCCGTGCCGCAGGGCTCGCCCGGCGACCGGCTGCTCGAGGCGCTCGGCTACCACGTCCGCTGGACCAGCTGGGTGCTGCACCTGCTCGAGGGCGCCCAGATCCCCGAGCGCCAGCTGCCCGAGGGGTACGCCGTCCGAGCGGCGTCGCCCGCCGACTACGGCGCCGTCCACGACGTCGTCGAGGACGCTTTCCTCGAGTGGTCGGTCCGCGAGCGGGAGACCTTCGAGGACTTCGAGGCCGAGGTGATGAAGCGCCCCGGCTTCGAGCCGTGGAACGTGCGGGTCGTCGTGGACGGCACCGGCGCCGTGGCCGCGGTCGGCATCGTCCAGCTCACCGACGACGGCGAGGCCTACGTCAGCCGCCTCGCCACCCGAGCCGACCAGCGGCACCGCGGCCTCGCCCAGGCGCTCCTGGTCGACGCCTTCGGTGAAGCGCGGGCCCACGGCGCCGTCCTGTGCGGCCTCTCGACCGACTCACGCACCGGGGCCCTGGGGCTCTACGAGAAGGTCGGCATGACCGTCACCGACGTCTGGCTCAACCGCGGGATCACGTTGGGTTGAGCACGCCCGACCCGGCGTCCCCGCACGTGGTGCTGGGGTCGGCCAGCCAGTAGGCGGCGATGGCCACGAGGTGCTCCTCGACGAGCGCCTCGACGCCCTCCCCGGCCCAGAGCCGGCCCGCGATCTCGAGGCTGACGAGCCCGTGGATGCCGGCCCAGATCGAGGTGGCGACGACCATCGGGTCGGCCCCGCGCAGCTGGCCGGCCGACATCGCTCGCGAGACGGTCGTGAGGAGAGGCGCCATCGAGTCCTCCTCGGGGCCGCTCGGGACCTCGGGCAGCGGAACCCGGTCACCGAACATCACCGCATAGAGCGCCGGGTGGGCGATCGCCCAGTCGCGGTAGGCGCGCCCCAGGCCGATCAGATCGGCCAGCGGGTCCTCGGTCGGCGTGATGCCGAGCTGCGCGGCGGTGAAGCTCGTCGCCGCCTCCGCGATCACCGCACCCACCAGGCCGGCCTTGCTCCCGAAGAGCGTGTAGATCGCGTTGGTCGAGGTATCGCAGCGCTCGGCGAGGGGCCTCAGGGCAAGGGCCTCGGCACCGTGGGCGGCAATCAGCTCGGCGGCGGTGTCGATGAGCGCTCGCCGCAGGCGATCGTCGTACGTCTTGGGCCTGGCCACTTGACGAAGGTATCATAACGTTGTTTCATAACATTGTTCCGCAATGTTGGCCCGACCTCCAGGAGGACTCATGGCCCAGGTGTTCCCCGGCCGCTACACGGCCGCCGTCGATGGCGAGGTCACGGTCTTCCTCATCGGGATGCGGATCAACCGGCTCCACCGGGCCGACCGTTGGCTGCCGATCATGAAGGACATGGCGACCATGCAGCGCCACCTGGCCCTGCACCCCGAGGACGGCATGCTCGGCCTCCACCAGTGGTTCGGGCGGACCACGATGATGCTCAGCTACTGGGAGAGCGCCGAGGCACTCCAGCGGTTCGCTAGCGACACCGATCGGCCACACCTCGAGCCGTGGCGCCGTTTTCGCTCCAAGGTCGGGGACAGCGGCATCGTCGGGGTCTGGCACGAGACCTATGTGACGGCGCCCGGCCGGCACGAGGTCGTCTACGTCAACATGCCGGCCTTCGGGCTCGGCAAGGCGACCGGGCACGTCCCGGTCGGACCGGGCATGTCGACCGCCCGACAGCGCCTGGCCTCCGGCCGGCCCACGGGGAATTGAGGGCCATCACTCCCACCTCGCGGGGCCACGGCTCCCACCTCGCGGGGCCACGGCTCCCACCTCGCGGGGCCACGAGTCCCACCTCGCGGGTCAGGCGCGGAGCTCGGCGAGCTCGATACGACGCACACGCTGCCAGGGCGCGGGGGGCCAGAGTGGGGTGATCGGCGACCACCCCACTCCCCCCGGCCCATCGAGATCAGTCGGCGTCGCCCTCGGCATCGCCCTCGGGGCGGGTGAACTCGCGACCCGTGACGGGGTCGATGGCCACCTGGCCCGGAGGCAGGTTGGAGAGGTCCTGCGCGATGACGGTCGGCATCGGGCCCGAGTCGGGGAGCCGCTGGCCGCCGTGCTCGATCCCGCCGGGGGCGCCGTGCAGGATGAGCTCGCCGTACTCGCGCCGCGGCAGCGTCTCGCCGCGGAAGTACGCCGGGGCCACTCGCTCATAGATGAACATCAGGACGGCGCCGAGCAGCAGTGCACCGACGCCGATGACGGCGACGCCGCCGATGTTGCCGATCTTGGTCGAGCCGTAGTCCGGCTGCGCGTAGGTGTAGAGCGCCATCCAGAACGCCGCCATCAAAGTGATCCCACCGAGGAACGGCAGCAGTCCCTGCATGACGATGTTGCGCGTGCTCGACCACATCGTGTTGCGATAGAACCAGACGCAGGCGAAGCCGGTGAGCCCGTAGTAGAAGGCGATCATCAGTCCGACGGCGGCAATAGTGTCACCGAGGATGTTCTCGCTCACCAGGGTCAGCCCGACGAACAGGGCGATCGAGACGCCACCCATCCAGATGGTCGCGTCGAGCGGGGTGAGGTACTTGGGGTGCACCCGGGCGAACTTCTCGGGGATCGCCTTGAAGGCCCCCATCGACAGTGCGGTGCGTGCGGTCGGCAGGATCGTGGTCTGCGTCGAGGCAGAGGCCGAGGTCAACACGGAGAAGATCAGCATCTTGATCATGATCGTGCCGACGATGCCGCCGCCGAAGACCTCCGTGCCCATGGCCGCGAACACGTCGTCGGCGTTGGCCTCGTTGCCCAGACCGATGCCGGTCTCACCGACGCCGGCGAAGGCGATGGTGGCCACCGAGACGAGTGCATAGGTCAGCAGGAGCAGCACCGTGGACAGGATCGCGGCCCGGCCGGGCGTGGTGGCGGGGTCGTCGGCCTCCTCGTTGGTCGTGACGGCGGTGTCCCAGCCCCAGTAGATGAAGGCGGCGATCAGCAGGCCGGACGAGAGTGCCGACAGGCTCAGCCCAGCCGGCGAGAACCAGCTCAGGCTGGGCATCGTGTGGCCCGCCTCGGTGCCGCCCGAGAAGACCTTGAACAGCGCGAACGCGGTGAAGAAGAACAAGGTGACGAGCTCGAACCCGAGGAGCGCGTACTGGAGCTTGGCCGAGACCTCGATACCGCGATAGCAGATGTAGGTCATCACGACGATCCACACGATGCCGGCGATCGTGCTGGCCCAGGTGTTGCCGGCCAACCCGTCGAGCCCGAACATCGAGAACGAGTAGGACCCCGCCACATAAGCGAGGTTGGCCATCACGATGACGTCGGCCGCGATGATGCCCCAGCCGCCCAGCCATCCCAGACGGGTTCCGAAAGCTCGGGCGGCCCACGTGAAGGTCGTCCCGCAGTCGGGCTCGGCCTTGTTGAGCTCGGCATAGGCGACGGCGATGAAGTACATCGGCACGAACGCCAGCACCATGATCAACGGGGCCTTCGTGCCGATGATCCCGTCACCGTTGGCGGTGACGACGACGAAGCCGAGGCTCGCCGCCAGGCTGTAGGCCGGCGCGGTCGAGGCGACCCCGACCACCACGCTGGAGAGCAACCCCAGCGCCCCGGGTTTGAGTCCCTTGCTCTCGGTGCCGGACTGGCCGATCTGCGTGTTGGTCATGCGCGCCCCCTAGGAGCCCCCGGTCGAGTGGTTCTGCCTCACTCGTTGGGGGGACACTAGTGCGCAATCCGGCTGTTGGCGAGGGGTCGATCGACGGATTCCGTTTCAACTGTGTTAAATCGTGCCGATTTCCGAGTTGCCGCCGCGATCGCGATCGTGGCCAGCGCGAGGACCAGCAGCACGGGCACCGGACCGGTGAGGCCGACCAGCACGGGGCCCACGAGCGAGCCGAGGAGAGCCGCTCCGACCATCGCGGTGTCGGTGAGCCCGAGCACCGAGGCGCACACGGCGTTGGGCAGGCGCTCCTGGAGCTGGGCCGTGGCGGCCGCCTCCACCCGGACCGCCACCGCACCCGTCAGTGCCAGCGGGCCGACGGCCCACCCCACAGCGGGCGCGAGGGCCACGGCGATCAGGAGCAGCCCCATCGCGGCGAGGCCCCTGCGCATCAGTCGGGCGGAGGTCGCCGGACCGCGCCCGAGCAGCGGCCCCGCCAGCGCCCCGAAGCCCAGGCAGCTGGTGGCCACGCCGTAGCCCGCGGCCCCCGCTGACCAGAGCTCCTCGGCCATCGGAACCAGGGCGAGAGCGACGAGCGCGACCACGAAGTTCACCAGGCTCATCACCACGATCGTGCCGACCAACCCGTCGCGACGGATCTCCGCCACCACCGGGGTGGCGGCCGACCGGTCGTCCGGGGCGACCGAGGGGAGGCGCAGTGTCAGGACGGCGACGAAGCCGAGCGCGACCATCGCCAAGGCAGCCGGGAACACCCAGCCCCGCAGGTGCGGCAGGAGCAGCAGCCCGCCCAGCGCTGGGCCGACGACGAAGGAGGCGACCTCGATAGTCACCAGGACCTCGGTCGCCCGACCCGAGCGCAGGCGACTCGGGGCCGTGGAGCCGATCAGCGGGAGCGCGGCCGCGAGCGCCGGGTAGGCCGGGGTGGCGAGAGCGACGGCCACGGCACAGGCCGCAACCGCGGCCCACGCGTTCCCCAGGGCCAGGCCGGCCGCCGCCACGGCCAGGGCCCCGAACCGTCCCACCAGGGTCAGCCGGATGACCCGGTCCCGCGGCCAGCGGTCGGCACTGCGGCCGGCGGCCCACGACAACAGGACATAGGGAAGCATCCGGCTCGCTCCGGCGACTCCCAGCAGCACCTCGCTGTGGGTGGTCTCCCAGACGAGCACCAACAACAGCGGCCAGGGCAGGGACATCCCCACCGAGCCCAGCGCGTGGCTCACGAGCGCGGAGACCACCGGGTCTCGACGGCGAGTCGTTGCGGGCATGCGGCTGCTCCTGATCGGGCACCACCGGACCCCGGCGTGCGTGCTGCCCGAGACTCAGCACCCAGGAGCAGCCGAACGCCGGGCTGATACCGGAGGTTCCCCTCCGAGCGTCAGCCCGGCGTCAGGACCAGATCACACCCAGCGGCGGTCGTAGCCGCGGCCTGCGAAGCGCTGTCGCATGGCCTCGCGTCGGCGGCCGCGCCCCCAGCGGCCGACCGTGATGGCCAGCACCCACCAGACCACCAGCCCGATGAGCAGCAGCGGCAGCACGTGGGTCACCACCATCACGATGACGAAGCCGAGCAGCAGCACCTTGGCGAGCCACCAGGCTCCACCGCCCACGACGCGCGAGGTGGACGGCGGCCGAGGCGCCGGGCGGGCGGTGGCCGGCCGGATCGGCGTACCGCCGGGCAGGTCGCGGAACAGTGGCGCCAGGTCGGCGTAGGTGCGCGCGGACCACAGCTGCTCGGACCGCTCGCCGTGCTCCTCGGCGGTCAGGCGTCCGTGGGCGAAGTGCTCACCCAGGACGTGGGCGGCCTCGTCGCGCTCGGCGTCGGACAGTCGCAGGCTCTCACCGGGGCGCGGCCAGTCCGCCTGGCGGAGCTGGTCGGCCCAGCGGACCCACTCCTCGCGCCGGAGCTGGCCGTCCCAAGGTCGGCCGGTCACTCGGCGTCACCCTCGGCGAGCAGTCCATAGAGCTTGCGCCGGGTCTCGACGAGGACGGCGACGGCATCGCGGCGCTGCTGGTCGGAGCCGGTCGTGATGATCTGCCAGACGGCACTCATCACCGCACCGATCTCGGGCTTGAGGCTGGCGAAGTCGGCGGTGTCGTCATCGGTGGCCGTCGGCTTGTCGAAGGGCTCCCACACCCGGGTCAGCTCCTCGGGATGCTCGGCGACATAGGTGCGCCCCTCCTCGGTGAGGCGGAGGGTACGGCGCCCGGCGTCGTCGTCGGAGGCCACCAGGCCCTCGTCCTCGAGCTGGCTGATGGTCGGGTAGACCGAGCCGGGGCTGGGCTTCCAGGCCCCGCCA
>Ga0209023_10002341_pt1 | contig 23899 bp, 16 predicted proteins | sample LakOneMetagenome_FD_187468 | JGI IMG/M metagenome (GOLD analysis project Ga0209023, IMG submission 187468) | Freshwater and sediment microbial communities from Lake Erie, Canada (SPAdes) (version 2) | ecosystem: Environmental > Aquatic > Freshwater > Lentic | place: Lake Erie, Canada... | reverse complement strand
TTGTCCGGAACCTATGATGCCAATTTGTTTCATACAGCTAATTTGCAGGAAAATTAATTCAATTATTAAATGAAAAAAGGGATGCGCACTTATTCTTTCCTATACATACATTGCAAAAGATGATACTGCCAATTAAACAACACAATAAATTGAATGAAAATAAAATATAACCGTCAAAAAAATCGTACCACATGTCGGGTAAACTGCCTACTTTTAGAGATAAAACAAAAAATTCATGTTTAATAAAAAAATGAAGTGTGTTGCCGCACTATCAGCCGGTATCATTTTGTGCTCAGCCGACCTCTTTGCAAAAGAGCATAAAAACTATGAGGTATCAGTGTATAGTGCGTACCAATCACTGCCGGTGAATACAGCAGCTGCAGATAAGACCACTGCAACACTTAACAAGCTATTCCCGGGATGGGTGGTCACTACCGATAAATTGAATGGCGCATGTACCGACATGTATGGTGAACCTGTATCAGCAAACGGCAATACCAATAGTGATAAAGCACAGCAATTCCTGAGCGAACAATTGAAGAACGCAGGTATAAAAGGTACAGAATGGGTACAGGTAAGCGCCTTATCTGCACGTAAAGCAGACTATGTGAACTTTACCCAGGTTATCAACGGGCACCCGGTTGTGTATTCCTGGTTAAGCTTCCGTTTCACCAAAACAGGAGAGTTGTCACGGGTACAAATTAGAAATCACGGAACACTAGGCAGCGATGGAGTTGCTAAACTAACCGCTGAAGATGCAAAGAAAGCAGCATTACGAGATTTAGGTGGTGTTACGGTAAAGAGTGCTGAAGTATCCCAAAACTGGGAATGGTACCCGGTACCAACAGCTACCGGCTATACCCTGCATGCTGCGTGGCATTTTGAAATAGATGCAAGCGAACAAGCAAACCTGCCCCTAAACCTGACAGGTTATATAGACGCCACAAACGGCAATATACTCGAACGTACCAACGAAGTACGTGACGCAAGCGCAGGTTATGACCTTACTGTAAAGGGGATGGTGTACAAAAATGGAACACTACTTCCTGCTACGCTGGAACCATTGACCGACCTGGAGCTTATGATAGATACATTCTCCAGCCCGTTCTATACTGATGTTGCAGGTGTTTACAACAGTGGTGGCCTGGTACCACTTCCTGCAGTAACCGATATCAAACTAAAAGGAAAATGGGCGACCGTAATAGATTCTGCTACGAGCGCCATACCGGATTTTTCAAATACTGTGACCATTCCCGGCACCACTTTCACCTATCCTACTACAGCACCAAGCAGTAACAGGCATGTTAATGCTTACTACCATGTAGGCAGGGTACATAATTTCATGAAGGATCACTTCCCGTTATTCACAGGCATGGATTTTTCCCTGCCGACGTATGTAGATATTTCTTCGGGTAGCTGCAACGCATTTTATAACAAGAGCAAGATCAATTTCTATTCAGCCGGTTCAGGGTGCAATTCATTTGCAGAAATAGGTGATATCATCTATCATGAGTACGGACACGGTATATCAGATCTATTCTACAAGAAAGGAAGCGGTTCGTCGATGAGGAATGGTTCGCTAAATGAAGCCTGCTCTGACATATGGGCGATAAGCATTACGCATGACCCTGTCTTAGGTGCTAACGCTTTTGTGGGCTATGGTGGATTCATACGTCGCTACGATATGATGCCGCAGGTATACCCGATGGACCTGGAAACAAACACCACTTATGCCGACGTGCATAAGAACGGCCAGATAATAGCAGGTTGCTGGTGGGATGTTGCCATAAACCTCGGCAGCGTAGATTCTATGGCTCAACTGTTTACTGATGTGTACTTCGATTTCCCGGATGGTGCAACAGGAAAAGAAGGCACGATCTACCAAAACATTCTTGTAAATGCATTGACCGCAGACGACGACGATGCTAACATACTGAACGGAACACCTCACTACACACAGATAGTAGCTGCATTTGCAAAACATGGCATTTACCTTGGCGGTGAAGTAAAGATGACTCATACCGAACTTACTCACCAACCTCCATTTACACCAATAACAGTGAATGCAAGAGTTTCTATGACCACGAAAAAGTACGCTCATGATGTGACACTTTACTACCGTGCGAACGGAGGTACATGGAACCCATTAGTAATGGCAGATAGTGCTATGACTGTTTTCTCCGCTACAATACCCGGTCAGTCTATGGGCGCTGTTTTGGAATACTATTTCATCATGCATGATGCTATGAACACACCAATCGCTTACTTTCCAACTACATGCAACCCTGCTTTGCCGGGTAATCAGGCAACGATTCCGTACCAGTTTGGTGTAGGGATACATTCAAATGACGCAAATGATTTCGAATCGGTAGTTTCAGGCTGGCTGATAGGTAGCAACAAGGGTGATGATGCGACAACCAAGTGGCGTCAGGTTGTTCCTGTAAAAAACAAAACCTTCACCAATTTCCCTTCAGGAGACCATACAAATGATTCTGGCAAATGCCTGATCACCGGATCGGGAGCATCGGGAACATTCGGAGCCGGAGTAGCTGGTGGTACTTCAACTGTTCTGTCTCCATTGTTCAGCATAGGCAGGTTCACGATGCCGGTAATAGAGTACTACAGATGGTTCTCTAATGAACAAGGGTATCAGAACTTCAAAAATGACCCATGGATAGTAAAGGTGAGAAACTCGCCAACTGCATCCTGGACAACTATTGAAAACACCTACCAGGGCGACAATAACTGGCGCAGAAGAATATTCCGTGCCAATACTTACCTGCCTGTGGGTTCTACACAGCTGCAGATGATGTACATTATCTCGGATTCGGTAATTAGCACTTGGGCAGATGATGGCCAAAGTGTAACCGTAGGCGGCATTGACGATTTTTTTATCTACGATATAGCTAACACGCTGGAAACACCTGCTCTCCCTGCAACAAAAGCAGAGGTTTATCCAAACCCTGCGGACAACAGGATACAGATAGTTTTACAAGCAGGAAGCATAGGCACAGCAACACTTTATGATATGCTAGGAAGGAATGTAGCGGAAGTAAGCATTAATGCAAATACTACCGACTACTCTATGGACACAAGGAACTTGGCTGCAGGACAATACAATCTTGTATTACAAACCAACTTTAGCGTACAGTCAAAGAAAATAGCTGTCGTTCATAATTAATACATTCAATGAGCTTAAAAGAAACAGCCGTCTAATAGACGGCTGTTTCTTTTGAAAAAAGTTACTAATAAATTATTCTTTGATCATCTCTTCTATGACCTTAGCAATATCTTCTGCATTTGGTTTGGAGAAATAATCACCGTCAGTAGAATAAGCAGGACGGTGCGCTTGTGCAGATATAGTACGCGGAGATGCATCCAGCCATCTGAAACCACCCTGCTGCTCCATTACATGCTGGAACATGTAGGCTGTTGCGCCACCTGGCACATCTTCATCTATAAATATTATACGGTTCGTCTTTTTCAAAGACTCAACGATCATATGATTTACATCAAATGGGAGTAATGTACGTACGTCGATCACTTCACAGCTGATGCCTTGCGGAGCCAGGTAAGTATTAATTGCATCGTCAATGATGCGTAGTGTAGACCCGTAAGATACGATGGTAATATCTGTTCCTTCTTTTACCACTTCAGGGATACCAAATGGCACTGTGAACGTACCAAGATTTACAGGCAGCGTTTCTTTCAACCTATAGCCGTTAAGACACTCCACAACTATGCCCGGTTCATCGCTCTGAAGCAATGTATTATACATACCTGCTGCCTGCGACATATTACGAGGCACGCAGAGGTACATCCCACGAATAGAATTGATGATCATACCCATAGGCGAGCCACTATGCCATATGCCTTCCAGCCTGTGGCCGCGCGTGCGCACTATGATCGGGCACTTCTGACCGCCACGCGTACGGTATTGTATTGTAGCAACGTCGTCACTCAATGGCTGCAACCCATAAAGCAAGTAATCGAGGTATTGCATTTCCGCAATAGGACGAAGTCCACGCATAGCCATTCCTATACCCTGCCCTATAATCGTTGCCTCACGGATGCCGGTATCAGAGATACGCAGCGCACCATACTTTTCCTGCAAACCGGCAAACCCTTGGTTCACGTCACCTATCTTGCCAAGATCTTCCCCGAATGCAAATACAGCCGGATTATTGGCAAATGTGTAATCGAAGAACTTATTAAGCACCTCATACCCGTTAAGTACTTCAGGTTCTTCACCATATTGCGCAGGAACTTCGGGCACTTTCATTGCATTGAACTTTGATTCCGAATGCAAATGCGATGAGAACTTATCTTTATTATCAGACTTAATACTTTCGTAAAAATTGCGGAGTGACCTCAATGCTTCACCTTCAGTACAGAGCGCCATGACCTTGTACACTGTTTGCATCACGTCCTTACGTATAGGCTCCTTAATAGCATTGAGCTGCTGAACCATGGCTGCAATAGCCTGTCCATGTTCGCCGGCTTCGTATACTACCTGGTTGCACAAACGGGTTACTTCCTGTATCTGGGTCTTTACCGGTTGTACAAACTCTTCCCATGCTCTTTGTTTTGCCTGGCGCGCCTCCGTCTTTGCTTCATCTTCGATTACTGCGATCTCTTCATCAGAAGCGATCTTGTTATCTAAAACAAACTGGCGCATGCGGCTGATACAATCCCAATCTTTTTCCCACTCTAACCTGTCTTTGGATTTGTACCTTTCATGCGAACCTGATGTGGAATGGCCCTGGGGCTGAGTAAGCTCCTGTACATGGAATATTGCCGGTATCTGCGTTTCGCGAACTCGTGCAATACCCTGTTGAATGGTTTGCACCAATGATGCATAATCCCATCCCTTAACTGTATAAATATTAATACCGCCTTTTTTATCATCCCACTGCATACCTGCAAGGGCATCAGAAATTGAATTTTTCGTAGTCTGGTATTTACGTGGTACAGATATGCCATAACCGTCATCCCATACAAATATAGCCAGCGGCACCTGCAACACTCCTGCTGCATTCACACTTTCCCAGAACAACCCTTCAGAAGTAGCAGCATCCCCGATAGTACAGAATACAACTTCATTTCCCTTATTACTAAACTTCTCAAAACCGGTTTGCAACTCATCTACATGACGATACATTTTTGATGCATACGCCAATCCAAGCGCCCTTACCATTTGCCCTGCTGTAGGAGATATATCACTACTTGATTGCGGATCCTTAGTCAGATCCTTCCACTCACCTTGCTCGTCCAGCCACCTGGTACCATAGTGACCATTCATCATACGGCCTGCAGAAGATGGTTCACGCTCCGTATCCATATCGGCGTATAGCTGCGCAAAGAATTTCTGTATGTCACTCATACCGGTAGCAAACATGAGTGTCTGATCTCGGTAATAGCCCGAGCGTATATCACCTGGCTTAAAGCACTTGGCAGCAGCTATCTGCGCCAACTCCTTACCGTCTCCGAAGATGCCGAACTTTGCCTTGCCTGTCAACACCTCACGACGACCTATAAGGCTCGCTTCCCTGCTGGCAATTACCAACCGGTAATCATCAAGCACCCCCTGTTTAAATTCTTCAAACGACAATCTTGCTGACTTTGATGCAGTAGCTATTTGCGGCATATAATAAAGACTAAAAATTCAATTATAGACAAAGATAAGATTAAGGGGTAAAAGTAAGAAATGAGCTGATTATTTAATGTAACTAACTTAATCGCTTGATATATTATTATCCATTAATTTCGAACAGACTAAGCTGTCCACTACCGTCATTTTTAGTTTTGGCAATCAGTTCTTTAAAATTTGATAATGATATTCCGAGCAACCTGATCTTTTTATCTGTCAGATCAGTTACAGATAACAATTTTTTAGCTGTTGCAGCAATTGAGATTAAGTCATTGACCGGCTTTGCCAGCGATTGGCTGCGTGTTATCTGTTTAAAGTCACTATACTTTACTTTCAGTGTTATTGTCCGCCCTTTCAGTCCGTATCTCTGGAGACGGTCACTTACCGTACTGGCTATTTTGTCCAATTCCGCATTCATTTCATCCTGATCCACCAAGTCATAGGCAAATGTGTCTTCAGCGGCGAGCGACTTGGTTTCCCTGTCCGGCTGTACCTCTCTGTCGTCTATGCCTCTTACAATACCGAAATAAAACTTACCCACCTTACCGAAATTGAATATCAACTCCTCTTCAGAAAGCTTTTTAAGATCGGCACCTGTATGGAGGCCCATCTTTTTCATTTTGTCGGCAGTAACCTTACCTACCCCATAGAATTTTTCTACCGGAAGCTGCTCCATAAATTCCTCCACCTGCGAAGGAGCAATAAAAGCAAGCCCGTCGGGCTTATTCAGATCGGATGCAATTTTGGCAACAAACTTATTGATGGAAACGCCTGCAGAGGCCGTTAATTGCAGTTCAGTTTTGATCGCTTCCTTTATCTGTTTTGCTATCTCAATAGCAGAACCTATATTCATTTTATCCTCTGAAACATCCAGGTAAGCCTCATCCAGTGAAAGTGGTTCAATTATATCAGTATAACGATGGAATATCTCTCTTATTTTTTTGGATACTTCTTTATAAGCAGGGAACCGGGGTCTAATGAACAATACTTCGGGACACAATTCTAACGCCTTCTTTGATGGCATGGCTGAACGTATGCCGTACTTCCGGGCTTCGTAACTCGCTGCAGCCACTACCCCGCCACGCCCTTGTGGCGAACCGCCAACAACCAGGGCCTTGCCTTTATATTCAGGATTGTCCCGCTGTTCTACAGACGCATAAAATGCATCCATATCTACATGGATGATCTTACGTTGTTTACGCGGTTCATTATTCATTCCCGCTAAAATTACAACTTAGGAAGCAATACATTCATGCAGTAATTTTATAAACCTCGATCTAGGCATCATTTCAGCGCCCAGGCTTTCCAAGTGAGCGGTATGAACCTGGCAATCAATTAGTCGCACCCCCTGTTCCTTTAGCTTCGTTACCCAATTGATAAATGCAAATTTACTTGCATTGCTTTGCCTGCTGAACATACTCTCGCCGAAAAAGACATTTCCAAGTTTTACGCCGTACAAGCCTCCAACAAGCTCACCATTCTGCCATGCCTCAGCACTATGAGCAAAACCAAGGCGATGCAATTCAATATATGCTTCAGCAATTTCAGGCGTTATCCATGTACCGTCCATTCCCTTCCGGGATATTGCACCACAATTCTTAATAACCGCGGCAAAAGATGTATCTGTTCTGAATTCAAATTCCGCCCGATTAATAACTTGTCGCATGCTTTTGCTTACATATAGCGCTTCCGGGAACAGTACAAAACGAGGATCGGGACACCACCAAAGAGGTGGTTCGTCATCATTGAACCATGGAAATATGCCATTCTCATAGGCCAACAGCAGTCTATCTGCACTGAGATCACCACCTGCGGCAAGCAGCCCATCCGGTTCTGCATCTGTAACAGGCGGGAACCACAATGAATCATCAAGAATATGAACAGGCATTGAACGATCGTTGGTAGCGTTTGTATATCAAAGATAGCCTACAAAGTGAGATCATTGCTTACAATTGAACAGTAAACGAATCTGCCGCAAAACGCATAATTGAGGTTTATGATATAAATGTTGTGTAAATTTGCCCTCGATAGCTACAGTATTTATGAGGAAATCACTATTTTTTATTGCATTGCTGCTACTTAATATCCTTAGCGCAAAATGCCAGACCATCGCAACTGATTTCACGGCAAGCGATTGCAGCGGAGTATCTCACCACCTGTTTGATGAATTGGATGCGGGCAAAATAATTGTTGTCACTTTTGTAATGCCCTGCAGCGCATGCATCGGTCCTTCGATTTCCGCAAACACTGTAGTTAACGATTATGAGAGCACCCACCCTGGCAAAGTCATTTACTACATGTCTGATGACGACGCCGGAACAACCTGCGCGTCGCTCAAAACCTGGGCTAGCGACAATGGCTTCGGGAAACCGTTGGGCATCACAACATTTTCAGCACCAGAATTTAAGGAAGCAGATTACGGTAGCCTTTCTATGCCCAAAACAGTGGTATTGGCCGGCACTGACCACAAGATAATTTATCTTGAGGACGGGACATTCACTGCTGCCAGCGTAAAAAGTGCGATTGACAATGCGCTATTGAATACAATGGGCCTCACGCAACCGTCTATGCAAAATATAGTCCCGTGCATTTCACCTAATCCTGCATCAGAAGACATTACACTTGCTTACTCACTTCCCAATCCGGGATTTGTTAGTTGTAATATTTACGGTATCAACGGGGAAAAGACGAAAAACGTTATTGCCGAAAAGCAACAGGCCGGCAAACATGAAATTAATGTAAAGCTTGATGAACGATTTACAAGTGGCATATATTTTCTCGAGTTAAATACCGGCAACACTCATAATTCCGTAAAATTTACCGTAACAAAATAATCCTGTCCTTAATATTTCATGGGACTGGATGAGCAATTAATTAAATTAAAATTTTAATACCCTCTCACAAACTCACGCGCAGTCTAATTTATAAATGAAGCTACATATAAAGAACATGGTTTGCGACCGCTGCGTAATGGTCGTAAATGCTGAGTTGGAAAAGATGGGTTACCATCCGACCAACACGGTACTGGGCGAGTCTGAATTGGCAGAACAAATCAGTGATTTTTCGGAAATGGAGGCATTAGGGAATGTTCTGAAAAATGTTGGTTTTGAACTAATTGATGACCGCAGAAATCAAATCACTGAAAAAATAAAGACTGTTGCAATTGCTCTTATACACCATAGCGAGGAGCAGCCCCGGCAAAAGTATAGTGAAATAATAGCCAAAGAACTACACCAGGATTATACCTATTTGAGTAAGTTATTCTCTGAGACTGAGCAGATCACCATAGAACAATACATTATCCAACAGAAAATTGAAAAGGTTAAGGAGCTATTACTTTACAACGAACTCAATTTGAATGAGATCGCCTGGAAAATGGGTTACAGCAGCTCTGCCCACCTGTCTGCGCAATTCAAAAAAATAACCGGGCGTACGCCTACGCAATTTAAAAATGACGACCTCGCTGGCAGAAAATCTATTGACAAAGTAGGTTGAATGCTGAATTATGTAAACCTTTTACAAGATTATGTAACGGTTGCCTATCCGCGTGGTGTTACCTTTGTACAGTAAATAGCAATTCAGTAAGCAGTTTCAATGTTAAAATTCAAACGGATGGCCATTATGTTATTTACATTGCTTAATTTTATAACATAGAATGAAACGGATATTAGTTACCATATTGTCTGTATTGTACATGATAAGCGCCACAGGTGCTACAGTGCATTTGCATTACTGCATGGGTAAGTTAGTTGGTGCTGCTTTCAGCCATGAAGACAAGGAAATGTGCGACAACTGCGGCATGGAAAAAAGTGCCAGCAAAGGATGCTGTAAGGACATACATAAAACAATAAAGGCGAGCGACCATCAATACGCAAAAGCAGATTTTAATCTTACTAATTACCAGTCCATAGCAATATTGCCAGTTGTAAAGAGGCTTACTCTTTCAGAATATTGTGCTGAACAATGCACCAGCATAACAGCGCAAGCACACGCTCCACCAGCTCTATGGCGAACATGCCCAATATACATTCTGGTTCAGAATTTCCGGATTTAGGCTATGAGCTGATAGCTTGGCAGGGAATATCATACCTGCCCAATTGATGTACGCCTATTTCATTCCCCAAAAAATTATTCAAACATCTTAAAAAACATAACGATGAACAAACTAAATGCAATAGCGACAGCTATATTGATGACATGCGGCATTACTTCATTTGCCCAATCTAAAACAGAAACAATAAAAGTAGCCGGCAACTGTGAAATGTGCGAGAAAACGATAGAGACCGCAGCAAAAAAAGCCGGTGCTACCACTGCAAAATGGGATGAAGATACCAAGATACTTACGGTGTCGTATGATGAGTCGAAAACCACCAATGATGCGATACAACAAAAAGTGGCATCGGTTGGCTACGATACAGAAAAGTATCCCGGTGATGAGAAGGCATACAAAAAGCTGAACAAATGCTGCCAGTACGCCGACAAAAAGAAAACAGAAATTGGAAAATAATTGAATCTAAAAATCGGAACAATGAAAAAGCTCTTAATAATTATAATGATCTTATGGAGTGTGCCTGCGATATCGCAGATACGGTCAGCAACGCTTACAGCAAGCGGGTTGACCTGCAGCATGTGCAGTAAGGCTATCTATAAAGCTTTGCAGAAAGTACCATTCATAAAGAGTGTTGACGCAGACGTAGAAAAATCCAGCTATACTGTACAATTCAAAGAAGGCGAAAAAGTAGTGCCTGACCTTATAAAGAAAGCAGTAGAAAATGCAGGGTTTTCGGTAGCGTCTATGCAAATGACCGCAAACTTTACCAATGCGGATGTGTATAACGATGCCCATGTTGACATAGCCGGGAATACTTACCATTTTCTCAATGTGCCAAAACAGACATTACAAGGTGACAAAACAATTACAATTGTAGATAAAAACTACCTGTCTGCGTCTGCTCATAAAAAGTATGGCAAGTACACAAAAATGAAATGCTTTGAGACCGGGATGATGGAGTCTTGTTGTCCTGACGCGCAACATACCTCAAATCGCATCTACCATGTTACATTATAAGATAGCAGCCCTATTGCTCGCATGTTGTTCTTTGAGCAGCACGCGGGCACAGGAGCTGTTTGTATATACAGAGCCTGCCAGCAATATGCCGGCTAAAACAATGGGTATACGCATGAGCAACTGGATAATGCAAGATGATTATGCAAACCGGGTGAACTACCACCTCATACCAGAAGTAATGTGGGGCGCGAATAAACGCCTGATGCTGCATGCAGAAGGTTATTTCAGTGATCGCACCGGTAGCCTTTCAGCTGAAGGTGGGGCGTTATATGCCAAATATCGGTTCTTCAGCACCGACAAAGTAAATCGTCATTTCAGAATGGCGGCACTAGCCCGTGCAACTTCCAACAATGGCGACATTCACCAGGAAGAAATAGCAACAAACGGACACAATACCGGTTTTCAACTTGGCTTGATTGGCACCCAACTGCTGCATAAAACGGCTATATCCGGCACTGTCTATTATGAACATGCAACAGACAACCGGAAAGGGCGCGAATTACCTATTGGGTATGACGGAAATGCAGTGAACTATTCTCTTTCGGCTGGCAGATTGATACTACCCAGGTCTTATAAAGGGTACAAGCAAACTAACCTAAACGTGATGGTCGAATTACTGGGACAGTCTCTTTCAGACAATGGCAAACAATACCTGGATATTGCACCGTCAATTCAATTGATATTCAACAGCCAGACGCGTTTAGACGTTGGCTACAAACGGGAATTGTATAGCTCAATGCTACGTACAGCACCAAACGGATTATTAATAAGAATAGAGCACCTTTTGTATCATGTACTATAACATCTCTAAATACCTGTTTGTTTTTTTGTTGCTGATTACATCTGTTCGAAGCTTTGCCCAGAACGCATACATAGCGACTGTGAAGAACGCCAAAGCAAAAGAACCGCTGGCTGGTGCAGTGGTGAATATTGTGGGCACCAACATTGGCAATAGCACTGACGCAGATGGAATAATTGTCCTTTCCGGCATAACAAACGGCCAGCACTACATACATTACAGTGCTATAGGATATGATGAAAGAACCGATACGCTTACATTTCCATTAGGGCATCTTGACACAACAGTTATTTACCTGGAAGCAAGCGATGATGAAATGGAAGAAGTGGTAGTTAGCTCAACCCGCAGCAGCAGGACGATACAAGACATACCAACAAGAATAGAAGTAATAGGTGGTGAAGAACTGAACGAAAAAGCCAACATGAAACCCGGCGACATAAGAATGGTATTGAGTGAAAGCACCGGCATTCAAACGCTTCAAACATCAGCAACATCGGGAAATTCCAGCATAAGAATACAGGGCCTTGACGGCAGGTATACGCAAATACTGAAAGACGGATTTCCTTTATATGCTGGCTTTTCAGGTGGGCTGGGCCTGATGCAAACCCCTCCACTAGACCTAAAACGTGTAGAGATCATCAAAGGTTCATCGTCTACCTTGTACGGCGGTGGTGCCATAGCAGGGCTGGTGAACCTGATATCCAGAACACCGACAAAGGAACGTACACTAAATTTCCTTGTTAATGGAACATCTGCCGGTGGACTTGACGTTAATGGCTTTTACGGGCAACGGTATGGTAAAGCCGGACTGACAATATATGCAGCATATAATGCAAATGCTCCCTATGCGCCCGGGAACACTGATTTTACGGCCATACCGCAATTCAAACGGTATACGTTCAATCCGAAACTATTTTTATACCCGACTGAAAAAACGGACTTGATGATGGGCCTGAATACTTCTTTTGAAAAAAGATATGGCGGAGACATCATTTACATAAACGGCAACATGCAGGACAGCATGCACACCTATTATGAGGACAATAATTCAAATCGTATAAGTACCCAGTTTGAATTAAAGCACAGGTTCAGCTCAGGAGAGATCAGCTTCAAAAATAGTTTTGACAATTTTAAAAGAAGGATCAGTTTGCCCGGCTACAACTTTGACGGAGAACAGACAAGTACATTCTCTGAAGTTAGCTATGCTACTCATACTGAAAACCTGGAATGGATAGCAGGTATCAACTACATCAGCAATGTTTTTGACGAGTACAATCTTATTGGCTTTACTGACAGGGATTACAAACTATTTACCTACGGTGCTTTTATTCAGAATACATGGAATATCAATAAAAAGCTGTTCCTGGAAACAGGGCTACGCGGAGATTACGTACTCAACTATGGCTTCGCCCCTCTGCCAAGAATATCTGTATTGTATAAGATAAGTAATGCAGTTTCTTCGCGTTTAGGCGGTGGGCTTGGCTATAAAGCGCCAACCATATTTACCGAAGAAAGCGAACGTATTGCCTACAGGAATGTGCTACCTGTAAATACCAGCACAAGTAAACTGGAACGTAGCTATGGTGGAAACTGGGATGTAAATTATAAAACAACGCTATTTGATGATAAAATAAGGTTCAGCGTTAATCAACTCGTCTTTTACACTCATTTGAATGATCCGCTTATGCTCGTACCTATTGCCGGTAACCTTTACAAATTTGATAATGTAGCAGCACATATAGATGCTGAAGGCGCAGAGACAAACCTGAAACTGGCGTATAAACACTTCAAATTGTTCCTGGGCTATACTTATACGCATTCACATATGCACCAAGGCGGCACAATAAGCGAAACACCACTTACGCCAACTCATCATACTAACTCAGTATTAATGTACGAAATTGAAGATAAAATAAAGATTGGAGCGGAGGCATACTACTATAGCGCGCCAATGCTCAGCGATGGCACCAAAGGGCACGATTACTGGTTGTGCGGACTGATGGCAGAAAAGTTATGGAAACATTTTTCCCTATACATCAACTTCGAAAACATATTGGACATACGCCAAACCAAGTATGGGCAAATATATACCGGCAGCACTACCAACCCATCATTCAAGGATATATATGCGCCGCTTGATGGCTTTGTAATGAATGGAGGAGTGAAAATAAAACTATAAATGACAGAGACATTCAATATTACGGGCATGAGCTGCGCATCGTGCGCAAACACAGTGGAGAAAACACTGAGGGCGCAGAAAGGCGTAATTAATGCTGCTGTAAACTATGCAAATGCCTCCGCGCTGGTTGAATATAAGGACGATATTGAACTGGGCAGAATTAAGCAGGCTGTGCAATCTGTCGGATATGATATTATCATAGACAAAGAGCAAAGTGATCCTGCCGCACTGGAAGCACAAAACAAAAAAGAATATTCGCAGCTTCGGCTACGAACTATTCTTGCCATCGCCCTGTCAATTCCCATTGTTTGGCTGGGCATGTTTTCTATGGGTATGCCATATGCCAATTATATCATGTGGGCTTTGGCTACACCTGTACTGTTCATTTTGGGAAAACAATTTTTCATTGGTGCATGGAAGCAGACCCGTTACTTCTCAGCAAACATGGATACCCTTGTAGCCTTGAGTACAGGTATTGCCTATATCTTTAGTGTGTTAAACACTTTATACCCTCAATTCTGGACTGACAAAAGCTTGGAGGCGCATGTCTACTTCGAGTCAGCTTCAGTTATTATTGCATTTATACTCCTTGGAAAATTGCTCGAAGAAAAAGCAAAATCAAACACATCGTCAGCCATTAAAAAATTGATGGCGCTTCAGCCAAATATAGTCACCAGGATAAAAGCCGACAGTACCGAAGAAGTCATTTCCATTGAAGAAGTACAAGTCGACGACATCATTTCCATAAAACCGGGAGAAAAAATAGCAGTTGATGGTATCATAACCGGGGGACATTCTTACGTCGACGAAAGTATGATCTCGGGGGAACCAGTGGCTGTGGAAAAAACAACTGGCAGCAAAGTATTAGCCGGCACAATAAACCAAAAGGGGACGTTTCAATTCAGAGCTGAAAAAGTAGGAAAAGATACACTGCTGGCTCATATCATCAGGAAGGTGCAGGAAGCCCAGGGAAGCAAAGCTCCCGTTCAAAAACTGGTAGACAAGATTGCCGGCATTTTTGTTCCTGTTGTTATAGTTATCGCGGTAGTCAGTTTGGTTGCATGGATCATATTTGGCGGAGAGAATGGGTTTACCCATGGATTACTGGCAATGGTCACCGTATTGGTAATAGCGTGCCCGTGTGCCCTCGGGCTTGCTACGCCAACGGCTATAATGGTGGGTGTAGGAAAGGCTGCGGAACATGGGATACTGATAAAAGATGCCGGCAGCCTGGAAACAATACATAAAATAGATACAATAGTACTGGACAAAACAGGAACAATTACTGAAGGCAATCCGGAAGTGACAGACATTGTATGGAAGGAAGGAGCAGACACCGGGCTGCTATCATCCGTTTTGCTAGGCCTGGAAGCAAGATCAGAGCACCCACTTGCGGCTGCAATAACCAACTATCTTAAAAAAGAAAGTGTTACAGCAGCAGCTATAAACAATTTCGACAGTATCACAGGAAGCGGAGTCACCGGCATTTATGATCGTCAAATATATTTTGCAGGAAGCGGGAAACTGCTGGCATCGATGAACATTAAAATACCCGGAGAACTAAGCGCAAAGGCTGAAGAATGGCTAAAAAAGGCAAGTACTGTCATCTGGCTTGCAGACCCGTTTACAGCAGTAGCGGCAGTGGCGATCACAGACAAAATAAAACAGGGTTCTTCAAAAGCGATCAGTGCCCTTGGCACAATGGGCATAGAAGTACATATGCTGACAGGAGACAATGAACAGACAGCAAATGCAATAGCAATAGAGGCTGGCATTACTCTGTTCAAGGCAGAAGTATCACCATCAGGCAAAGCCGAATATGTCCAGGCATTGCAGCAGCAGGGGAAACTTGTTGCCATGGTGGGTGATGGCATTAATGACAGCCAGGCCCTGGCAACAGCAGATATAAGCATAGCGATGGGAAAGGGCACTGACATAGCAATGGATGTAGCCAAGATGACCATCATCTCCTCTGACCTGAACTACATTTCGAAGGCGATAAAAATCTCAGGAGATACGGTAAGGATCATACATCAAAATCTGTTTTGGGCATTTATTTACAATATCATCGGCATACCATTAGCTGCCGGGGTACTTTATCCGGTCAATGGATTTCTGTTAAACCCGATGATAGCCGGAGCGGCGATGGCACTAAGTTCCGTGTCAGTAGTGAGCAACAGCTTACGGCTTAAGTGGAGCAAAGCATAAGCCAACAAAAAATAATTTGGCTCAAACACCATCCTGGCAATGGTTTTAGAGTGCTTGTTTTTATTTTTCTAAAAAAGTTTTGGAAATTTGAATTGCATGCTATTACCTTTGCATCAGTTCTTTACAATCACTTATCAAGAAAGGCAGAGGGTCATGGCCCTGTGAAGCCTTAGCAACCTCTCCCCGAGGCATCGGGGAAACTGGTGCTAAATCCAACCTGAGCAATCAGGACAGATAAGTCAGACGCAATAGTTTGCTGATAGCGCCTTCATGGCATTCAAATAACTCAAGCTCCTCTGATTTATCGGTGGAGCTTTTTTGTTTTCCCCAACTCGAGCACGGGCGAATGAAAAAGAACTACCGATGATCTTTTTTGATAAGTGGCATAAATAACTGTAAATTTTTATAACCATTTAAATCAAAACAAGATGAGCAACGCAACCAAATTGATACATAGCATTCCCGTAGATCCTTTAACAGGTTCCATTTCCGTTCCCATTTACCAGACATCAACATTCGTGCAGGAAGCGCCCGGCGAAAACAAAGGCTATGACTACGCACGTAGCAACAACCCAACCAGGGCTGCACTGGAAAAAATAGTAGCGGAACTTGAAGGAGGGCTTCCGATCTCTGCCTTTGCCAGTGGCCTTGCAGCAATCGATGCAGTAGTAAAACTACTGGAAAGCGGCGACGAAATACTGGCCGTTGATGACATTTATGGCGGCGCATTTCGCCTGTTCACGCACATCTATGCGAAATTTGGCATCACAGTCAATTACGTAGATACAACGGATGTTGTGAATGTGTTGGACGCCATCAATTCAAAAACAAAGCTGGTATGGCTGGAAACACCAACCAACCCAACGCTGAAGATCAGCGACATAGAGGCTATTGCGAAGATAGCCAAACAAAATGGCGCATTACTTTGCGTAGATAATACATTTGCATCCCCTGCCCTGCAGCAGCCTATCAAGCTGGGAGCCGATATAGTGGTGCATAGCGCTACAAAGTATCTTGGTGGCCACAGCGATCTGATAGCAGGGATAGTAGTAACTAAGACTCAGGAACTGGGCGACAAGATCAAGTTCATTCAGAACGCAAGCGGTGCAATACTTGCTCCGCACGATAGTTGGCTGGTGATCCGCGGTGTAGAAACGTTATACCTGCGTGTAAATGAGCACACAAAGAATGCACAGATCGTCGCTGAATTCCTAGAAACGCACCCGGCTATTGACAAGGTATACTACCCCGGCCTGAAAACACATCATAATCACGAAATTGCAGCAAAGCAGCAAAGCGGATTTGGAGGAATAGTATCCTTTACGCTGAAAGAAGACAACGAGCAGGCAGCAAAAGAAGTGGTTTGTAGTACAGAGCTATTCAAACTGGCAGAAAGCCTTGGCGGCGTAAAAAGCCTCCTTTGCCATCCCGCTACTATGACGCACAAAAGCATTCCTGTTGAAAAACGCCGCTCCGCCGGTGTCGCTGACAGCCTTATACGGTTGAGCGTGGGCCTTGAAAACTCAGACGATCTGGTACAGGATATCAGCAAAGCATTGATCAATATAACAGCTACAGCAAGGCAGGCAGCGGCTATTTAATTCATCCGATCTTATTGGTAAAAAACTTATTTTCTAACTCTTCTGCGGTAGCTATGCCCGGAAGGCAAAAAAAACAACATGTCTATACAACATCAGCAGTCAAAATTAAATATCGGCCTGTTCGGCTTCGGCGTAGTAGGCGAAGGATTATATAAAGTACTGGAGCACACCCCTACCCTGAATGCTCAAATAATGAAAGTATGCATCAGGCGCCCCGAGAAAAAGCGCAATGCACCTGCCAACCTGTTTACAACAGATGCAAGCCTGCTGCTCAACGACGACAGCATCAATGTGATCATAGAGTTGATCGACGACGCGGATGCAGCATATCACATTGTTACCATTGCGCTCCGCAACAAAAAAGCTGTAGTAAGCGCCAATAAAAAAATGATAGCCGAAAACATCGAGGAGCTGATAGCATTGCAGCAATCGTTTGAAGTACCGTTTCTTTACGAAGCTGCCTGTTGCGCCAGTATTCCGATCATCCGCAACCTGGAAGAGTATTACGATAATGATCTGCTGCAAGGGATCAGCGGCATTGTAAATGGCTCCACAAACTACATACTTACCAAAATAGCCAAGGAAAAGATCAGCTTCAATGAAGCGCTGAAGCAAGCGCAGGAAGCCGGCTTTGCAGAAAGCGATCCATCTCTTGATGTGAATGGTATAGATGCAGTAAATAAGCTAAGTATATTACTGGCTCATGCCTATGGCATCATCACCCGGCCCAGCACACTTGTGCATACTGGTATACAAAACCTGCATAGCAGCGATGCTACCTTTGCCAGGGAAAAAGGATACGAGATAAAGTTAGTGGCCCAGGCCCATAAGCTGAAGGATGGCAATATCGCAGCATTTGTCCTGCCCCAATTTATAGAGCGCGATAACCAGCTGGCTTCTGTGCAAAATGAATACAACGGCGTAGTAATAGAAAGCAGCCTGGCAGACAAACAGTTCTTTTATGGCAAGGGCGCGGGCGGATTTCCAACGGCATCAGCAGTATTGAGTGACCTTTCTGCCCTACGCTATAACTATAGGTATGAATATAAAAAGCTGCGCTACCAGACACCATCTGAACTCACTGACAACTTCTATGTAAAGGTGTGCATCAGTTTCAAAGGATTATTGCAGGTACAACATGAGCGATTTGATAAGATATTGGAATGGAGCAGCAATGAACATCGCTGCCATATTACCGGCATCATCCACTTTTCTGAATTGATCAAGAGCAAATGGTGGAAGCTTGCAGATGTGTCCATTATTCTATATCCTGACGGTATAATTGATAATTATGTCCCGGAAAAGGTAAGTTCGGATGAAGCAGTACTCGCAGAACAGCTATATTAAACCCGGCGTCGCTGCACAGAAGCCAGTTCATAATGGTAGTATTAATGTTTGGGGCTCAACTGAAAATAATGCAGTTATTCATTGACAATAAAGACATTATGTCGTAATAACCCAAGATAATATGACATAATTTCCTATAAATATTTTTGGAACGCTTTTTATGGATAGTTTATTGTAACTAAAACCATAATGATCAGTATCATCCTTTATTATAGGCAAAAAATGATGCACATCATGAGTTTTCGGTAGACGATATTTGACCTTTGAATTAATACACGATTATGAACTTAAACAACTTTACCATCAAGGCACAGGAGATTGTGCAGGCTGCACAGCAACTGGCTTTTAACGAACAAAACCCAACCATTGAGACCGCACATATCCTGAAAGCGTTGCTCAATGACAACGATGGGCCAATAGCCTATTTGCTTAAAAAGAATAATGTAAACATCAGCTTTGTAGAACAAAAACTGCAGGAGCAGATGAAGCGTTTTCCTAAGTTACAAGGAGGCGAAGCTGCACAAAATATCGGCAGAGATGCCAACAATGCATTGTTACGCACAGCTAATATCTTAAAGACATTTGGCGATGAATTTGTTACACCGGAGCACATGCTGATCGGCATCCTCCAGGTAAACGATGATACGTCCAAATTACTGAAAGACGCCGGGCTGACTGAAAAAGGGCTTGTAGCGGCAATCAAAGAATTGCGTAAAGGCAATACAGTAAACTCACAGACCTCAGATCAGCAATACAACTCACTACAGCGCTATGCCAAGAATCTGAACGAACTTGCCCGCAATGGCAAACTGGATCCGGTAATTGGCCGTGACGAAGAGATCCGCAGGACATTGCATATCCTCTCCCGCCGCTCGAAGAACAACCCGATACTTGTCGGTGAACCGGGCGTAGGTAAAACAGCAATCGTAGAAGGACTGGCGCACCGTATCATTAATGGCGATGTACCTGACAACCTTAAATCTAAGATCATCTTCTCGCTGGACATGGGTGCGCTTATGGCCGGAGCAAAATACAGGGGTGAATTTGAGGAGCGATTAAAATCCGTTATTAAAGAAGTAGCGGAAAGCGACGGTTCTGTTATCCTATTTATAGATGAAATACATACCCTGATTGGCGCCGGCGCTATGGAAGGCGCAATGGATGCTGCAAACATCCTTAAACCCGCACTCGCCCGCGGTGAGCTGCGCGCTATCGGTGCAACCACATTGAACGAATACCAGAAGTACTTTGAAAAAGACAAAGCGCTGGAAAGGCGATTCCAGAAAGTATTGGTGGATGAGCCTTCTCAGGAAGATGCTATATCTATATTGCGCGGACTTAAAGACCGCTACGAAAGCCACCACCAGGTACGCATAAAGGATGAAGCAATTATAGCCGCAGTGGAACTGTCGAGCCGGTACATGAGCGATCGTTTCCTGCCCGATAAAGCAATAGATCTTATAGATGAAAGTGCAGCCAAGCTGAAATTGGAACTAAATTCTATGCCGGAGGCATTGGATGAACTGGAACGCCGTATCCGTCAATTGGAAATAGAAAGGGAAGCAATAAAAAGAGAAAACGACGACGAAAAACTAAAAGAACTGGGCCAGGAAATTTCCATGCTCACCATTCAGCGCGATACATTGAAATCTAAATGGCTGGAGGAAAAGGAGATCGTTGATAAGATAAATAAAGCCAAGAACTCGATCGAACACCTAAAACTGGAAGCCGAACAGGCAGAACGTGAGGGAAACTACGGCCGGGTAGCAGAAATACGCTACGGAAAGGTGCAGCAGGAGGAAGCTATAATAGACGAGCTTTCCAGGCAGCTGGATGAAATGGATAACCAACACAAACGCCTGCTGAAGGAAGAAGTGGATGCCGAAGACATAGCCGAAAATGTTGCCAAAGCAACAGGCATACCGGTGCAGCGTATGCTGCAGGGAGAAAGGGAAAAGCTCCTGAACCTGGAAGAAGAACTGCATAAGCGTGTAGTCGGACAAGAAGAGGCCATAGTAGCTGTTTCTGATGCAATACGTCGTGGCCGTGCAGGACTGCAGGACCCACGCAAACCAATAGGCTCCTTTATATTCCTGGGTACAACTGGCGTTGGTAAAACAGAACTTGCAAAAGCACTTGCCGAAATACTCTTTGACGATGACAGCATGATGACGCGCATAGACATGAGCGAATACCAGGAAAAGCACTCAGTAAGCAGATTGGTTGGTGCCCCTCCGGGATATGTGGGTTACGATGAAGGTGGGCAGCTTACAGAAGCTGTGCGCCGTAAACCATACTCGGTAATATTGCTCGACGAGATAGAAAAAGCACATCCGGATGTATTCAACATATTACTTCAGGTGCTTGACGATGGACGCCTTACAGATAATAAGGGCCGTGTGGTCAACTTCAAGAATACGATCATCATTATGACCAGCAATATGGGTAGCCATATCATACAGGAAAACTTTGCTGATCTGAAAGATAAGAACATCGATGAAGTAGTAGACGCCACAAAAGAACAGGTAATGGAGGTTCTGAGGCAAACTTTAAGGCCAGAGTTCCTGAACCGCATAGACGATGTGATCATGTTCCATCCATTGATGAGAAAGGAAATAAAGGGCATTATCAGGATTCAACTGGAACTGTTGCAAAAGCAATTGCTCATGCAGAATATCAATCTCCAGTTCACCGACTATGCACTCGACTACCTTGTTGATCGTGGTTTTGATCCTCAGTATGGGGCACGTCCTTTGAAAAGAGTGATACAGAAGGACATCATCAACATGCTCAGTAAAAAGATCATTGGTGGTGAAATAGATAAATCAAAACCGGTACTGATCGATGTATTTGACGGAGTTGTGGTGATGCGGAATGAAAATGCACCTGCTAATTAATTAACCGGTATAAATAGAAAAAGCGCATGATATATCATGCGCTTTTTCTATTTATCAATAATTGTGTTAAAATCGCTTCACCCGGATAAAGTGAGCGGTATCTGAAAAAAATTCCGGATTGTTTATGTTCCGCGCTATTTTACCTTTCACTTCCGATGGCTTGGTCAGTTCAGACAATGTACTATCGGCAACAGTACAGGTTGTTATCTCATCCCCTGCTTCATTAACGTCTATTATCTTCAGAAAGAAATATCCCTGCACCGACTGATAATAGTACTGAACGTTCAAAAACCTTGAATTATTCACCTTAGAAAGAAAAACAGTAAAATCATCATATTGAATGTGAGTACCGCCCTCATTCATATATGTAACGCCGTATTTAAAGTCATCTTTCTTCTTTACAATGAAATAGTTGGTCCTTGAAGTATCTTCCTTCATTACCCATTTTCCCAACAGGGTATTATCTATCTTTATCCTGGCAGGATCATCTATAGGGTATTTTGATATCCTGTTGCAACTCAAGGTTGCACTTATAAATAAAATAACTATAACATAAAGAAGGTTTACTTTCATAATAAAGATCCGTTTATCATTCCCGATAAAGTTACTATTTTATTTATTTCCCAAAAATTATCAAACAGCTAATTATACTGCAACTTAACGTTTTTAAACAGTTATATCATATACACACCTGCAGTTATTGGTCATTAATTGCTCAACCGTTTATAAAACAGGAAAAAAAGCCTTATTTTTCAAAATTATTTATCAGGGAAGTTTACAGTATTAAATGGCAAGCAAACAAAATAAAAAACCAATAGTAAATGTAGTTCCGCAAGGCAATGCAAAAGCAGTACGGACTGACGAACCAAAGGCGAAGTTCAATCTCGAGCTAAAGTCATTTCCGGGGCTTACACCTTATCTGCCGGGACTTATATTATTTGCCATATTCCTGCTCATAGGCTTTTTCACTTACCAGGATTACGGTATATGTTGGGACGAGACCTATCAAAGGGCGCCGGGCGTACTGAGCTATGATTATGTATTCAACGGTAGCCAGGAACTATTCAATACAGCAACAGACAATCACGGTGCCGGCTATGAACTACTGCTTGTCATATTTGAAAAAATGATAAACCTGACAGACTCCAGGGACATCTATATGATGCGTCACATTGTAACGAATATTCTTTTCCTTACCAGTGCGCTTGCTGCTTATGTACTTATTGTTCGTTTGTTTAAAAACAGGTTCCTGGCATCGATCGGCTTTTTAATGCTGGTATTAGCACCAAGATTATACGCTCATTCGTTCTTCAATAGCAAGGATATTCCTTTCATGTGCATGATCACCATCTCGCTTATGTACCTGCAAATAGCCTTCGAAAAGAACAATACAAAGCTGTTCTTTATTGCTGGGCTTATGGCTGGGTATGCTACCAGTATAAGGATAATGGGAGTATTGCTCGTTCTTATTGTCTTATTCTTCCTTTTAATAGACCTTATCTCGGTGCTTATCAGGAAAGAGAAAGCAAAGACACCCCTACTCAATATTCTGCTGTTTTTTGTCGGATTTTGTGTCACACTGTATCTTGGTTGGCCTTATCTGTGGCCGCATCCTATACAGTATTTCTTCGAGTCATTTGGGGCTCTTGCGCACTTTATGTGGAAGGGAAGCGTATTGTTGAACGGAGATTATGTACCTGGCACAAAACTCCCGTGGAGCTACTTCCCGCAATGGTTCCTGATCAGCAACCCCGAGATATGGCTGGTTACCGGTTTTGCGGGCATTGTATGGCTAGTGATCGACGTAGTAAGAAATCCATTATTGTTCTTCAGAAACACGAATGATCGCCAGTTCCTCATTTATCTTGGTTGTTTCTTCGGACCCATACTGGCCGTTATACTTATGCATTCAGTTATTTATGACGACTGGAGACATCTTTACTTTGTCTATCCGCCATTCGTCTTAATGGCAGTTTACTTTATAAATAAAATGCTCCAGACGCGATTCAAATTGATCGTACAGGGCATTTGTTTATTGGAAGTGGCACTGACCTGCCTGTTTATGTATGCCAATCATCCATATAATCAGGTTTATTTCAACTACTTCGTATCTCACGATAAGGAATTTTTGAGGAAAAATTTCGAATTGG
>Ga0209023_10002340_pt1 | contig 23905 bp, 24 predicted proteins | sample LakOneMetagenome_FD_187468 | JGI IMG/M metagenome (GOLD analysis project Ga0209023, IMG submission 187468) | Freshwater and sediment microbial communities from Lake Erie, Canada (SPAdes) (version 2) | ecosystem: Environmental > Aquatic > Freshwater > Lentic | place: Lake Erie, Canada... | reverse complement strand
CGCATTTCGGCCTGCGCGAGCTGCCGTTCGGGATCACGCCGGACACGAGTTTCTTTTTCGGCAGCCCGCGCTCGCAGGAAGCGCTGAACACCCTGCTGGTCGCCGCGAGGAATGGCGAGGGCTTCATCAAGATCACGGGCGAGGTCGGCACGGGCAAGACCCTGTTGTGCCGCAAGTTCATGGCGACGCTGGGCGAGGATTTCATCACCGCCTATATCCCGAACCCGTATTTGGAACCGCGCACCCTGATGCTGGCCCTGGCCGACGAACTCGAACTGTCGTTCGAGCGCGAGGTCGACCAGCACCAGCTGCTGAAGACCATCACCCACCATTTGTTGCGGCTGGCCGGCCAGGACAAGCGCGTGCTGCTGTGCATCGACGAAGCCCAGGCGCTGCCGCTCGAAACCATGGAGGCGCTGCGGCTCCTGACGAACCTGGAAACCGAGAAGCGCAAGCTGCTGCAGATCGTGCTGTTCGGCCAGCCGGAACTGAACCGCAAGCTGGAGGAGGAGTCGATCCGCCAGCTGGCCCAGCGCATCACCTTCCACTACCACCTCGGCCCTCTGGGGCGCGACGACCTCGATTACTACATCGCGCACCGCCTGCGCGTGGCCGGCTTCGGCGGCGCGCGCCTGTTCGCGCCGGCGGCGATTGCCCGTCTGTTCCGCGCCAGCGGCGGCATCCCGCGCCTGGTGAACATCCTGGCGCACAAGGCACTGATGCTGTGCTACGGCCAGGGGCGCCAGCAGGTGACGGCCGCGCACGTGGCCGCCGCCGCGGCGGACACCCTGGCGGCGAAACGCCGCGCCTGGCCCTGGCTGGCCGGGGTTGGCGCACTGGGCGCGATGGCCGCAGGACTTGCCTGGACTTTTGTACGATGAGCCTGATAAATAAAATGCTGCAGGACCTGGACGCACGCGGCAACGCGCGTGCGGGGGAGATCACGTCCGACGTCAAACCGGTGGCGCCGGAGGCGGCCCTGCGCTCGAAGCGCCGGATCGCGGCGATCACGGCCGGCCTGATCGCGGTGGCGCTGGGCGTCACCGCCTGGATGGTGTTGCCGCTCAAGGGCAAGACCTTCGATGCGCCGCCCGTGGCGCAGCCCGCGCCTGCCGTGCCGGCGCCGGCCGACCCCGCGCCGGTGACGGTGGCCGAGGTGGCGCCGCCCGCAGCGGTTTCGGAGCCTGCACCTGCGCCCGCGGACGAGCCGGAAACGGCCGCCGCACCCGAACCCGAAGCGGCGGCGCCGGCAGTGAGCAAGCCGGCGCCTGACCAGCAAGCGGCGGACAAGCCCGTGCGCCGCGCGCTTGCGCGTGACGCCGCGCCTGCGCCGTCGACCACCACCTGGGCCGTCGCCAACGCGCGCTTCCAGGCCGAGCAGGCACGCCTGGCGCGCCGCTGGGCGGCCGAGGACGCCCGCATCGCCGCGCTGCCGGCCGGCGAGCGCGCCGCCGCCGAACGCCGCCTGCGCGCCGAGCAGGACAAGGCCGCCGCGACCACACGTACCGATGCCGCCTGGGTCGCCGCCCTGAAACGCAAGGAGTCCGCTGCCGGCGCCGCCGCTGTCGACGCGGAAGAGGGCGCCGCCGCCCCGGCCGCCGGACAGGGCCGCAGCGAGACAAACGTACAACGTGCCGACAACACCTACCGCCGCGCCCTGGCCAGCCTGCAGGACGGCCGCGTCACCGAAGCGATCGCCGGCCTGCAGCAGACCCTGCGCGTCAACCCGCGCCACGACGCGGCGCGCCAGACCCTGGTCGGCCTGCTGGTCGAGAACAAGCGCAGCGACGAGGCGGTGCAGGAACTGCAGGGCGCGCTGGCGCTCGACGCGCGCCAGCCGGCGATGGCGATGCTGCTGGCGCGCCTGCAGATCGAACGCGGCGGCAACGGCATCGAGACCTTGCTGCGCACGCTGCCCTACGCGAACGGCAACGGCGAGTACCACGCCTTCCTGGCCGGGGCCCTGCAACGCCAGAACCGCCACCGCGAAGCCATCGACCAGTACCAGCATGCCCTGCGCGGTGCGCCGGACAACGGCGTGTGGTGGATGGGCCTGGGCCTGTCGCTGCAGGCCGAGAAGCGCAATGCCGAAGCGGCCGACGCCTACCGCCGCGCAAAGGCGGCGGGTACGCTCTCGAACGAGCTGCAGGGCTTCGTCGAGCGCAAGCTGCAGCAGGTGGCGCGCTAGTCGGCGGTCTCCATCAGCTGGCGCGCCAGCAAGCCCGCATGCGGCGGCAACGCCGCGAAATCGCGCGCGCACAGGTAGAGCCGGCGCGCGGCCCAGGCTTCGGCCAGCGGCAGGATGGCCAGGTCGCGCCGGATGCCGCCGGCCAGCGCCGCCGACATGATCGATACCCCGATGCCGGCCTCGACATACATCGCCACGTGCTCGGTCGTGCGCAACTGGATGCGGTAGTCGAGCTGGCGTCCCAGGCGCGCCGCGCGTTCGGCCAGGTGCGTTTCCAGCGCGGTGTCCGCCATGCCGACGATCGGCTCGGACAGGATCTCCGCAAAGGCGACGTCCGCCTGCCGCGCCAGGCGGTGCCCATGGCCTGCCACCACCATCAGCTGGTCGCTGGCGATGGCGTGGGTCTGCAGGGTGGTCAATTCCGTGATATCGGCCACGACGCCGATGTCGGCGCGCCTGTCGACCAGGGCCTGGACGATTTCCACGCTGGGCCGCTCGTCGAGGTCGATCGCCAGGTCGGGATGCGCGGCCAGGAAACGGCATAGCCGCGGCGGCAGGAAGCCGGCCATGGCGGCCGTGTTCGACAGCAGCCGGATGCGGCCCTTCAATCCCGTGGCATAAGTGCGCATCTCGCCGCGCATCTGCTCGACCCCTTCCAGGATGGACCGTGCATGCCGCACCAGCGCCTCGCCCGCAGGCGTGGGGCGCACGCCGCGCCGGTTGCGTTCCAGCAGGGGCGCGCCGAGCGCCTCTTCCATGCCCGCGATGCGCTCGCTGACCGAGGCCAGCGCCAGGTGCATCGCCCGCGCGCCATGGGTCAGGCTGCCGCACTCGACTACGCTCAGGAAGAGCCGCAAATCCACCAGGTCAAACCGCATTTGACGCTCCTGCATTCGGAAATGCCGAAGTCTAGCACCGGAATTGCCAGATTGCCTACGGTGGGTGCCGCAACTAGGATAGCCGCCATGGACACGATCTTCCTCACCTTTTCGGCCGGCATCCTGGCCGGCGCCATGAATGCGCTGGCCGGCGGCGGTTCTTTCGTCAGCCTGCCGGCCTTGATGATGGCGGGCGTGCCTCCGGTACAGGCGAACACATCGAGCACGGTGGCGTTGTTCCCGGGCGGGCTGGCGAGTGCCTGGGCCTACCGCGACGGCCTCGGTCCGATCGGCAAGGTGCCGATGCGGGCGCTGCTGGGGACGACGCTGGCCGGCGGCCTGCTCGGGGCGCTGCTGTTGCTGCATACCTCGTCGGACGCCTTCCGTTTCGTGCTGCCCTGGCTGCTGCTGGCGGCTTCGCTGGCCCTGGCCTTCGGCAGGCGCATCGGCGACGCCTTGCGCGCCCGCTGCCGGATCCGCGCGCAGGCGGTGCTGGCCATCCAGTTCGGGCTGGGCGTGTATGGCGGCTATTTCGGCGGCGCGGTCGGCATCATGATGCTGGCCGTCTGGGGCCTGCTCGACCAGCGCGACCTGAAGCAACTGAACGCGCCGCGTACTTTGCTCGTCAGCGCGGCGAACACCGTGGCCGTGCTGGCCTTCGTACTGGCCGATGCCGTGCACTGGCCGGCAACGCTCGGCATGCTGGCCGGCGCGCTCGCCGGCGGGTATGGCGGCGCCTGGCTGGGCCGCCGCGCGCCTGCCGACGTGGTGCGCGCCGTCACCTTGCTGGCCACGTCCTGCATCACACTGGCCTTTTTCGCCAAGACCTACGCCCCTGTGCTGCTGGGGCGCTAACCGAAGGGAGGGATCATGTTGGACGCATTCATGGCAACGATCGGCACGCTGGGCATCATCGCCAGCATCCTGGCCAAGCTGGGCAAGGTGGGCAAGGTGGTCAAGGTGGGCAGACAGGCTAGAGCTTGATCAGCTCGACGCGGCGGTTCTTCGCGCGGCCGGCTTCGTCCTTGTTGTCGGCCAGCGGCTTGCCGGCGCCGTGGCCGGCGGTGCGCAGGCGCTTGGCGTCGATGCCGTCCTTCACCAGGGTCTGCAGCACGGCGTCGGCGCGCGCCTTCGAGAGTGCCAGGTTGTGCGCGCCATCGCCGCTGTTGTCGGTATGGCCCTCGATGGCCAGCTTCAGCGCCGGATCGGTTGTCAAGAGCTTGGTGATCTCGTCCACGGCCGGCTTGCCGTCCGGGCGGATGCTGGCCTTGTCGGTGTCGAAGTTGATGTACAGGGCAACCTTCCCCTTGGCGTCCAGTTCCTTGCGCATGGCGTCGGCCGTGACCAGCGCCACGCTTTGCTGCATCGCCTTTTCGCGCACCGCCAGCAGGCGAGTTTCGCTGTCATTGAACATCAGCACCAGCCAGACGTTCGCATCCGGCGTGCGCACCAGGTAGCTGTCGTAGGACATGGTATGGTCCGCATAGCGCATCTTGTCCTTGTGCAGCGAGTATTGCGTGACCTCCTTGCCGCTCTGGTCCTTGCCGGTATGCGCAGCCAGCAGGGCCTTGTCGTCGGGGCCGACGGCGTTGACCTTCACGCCACCCAGCGCCTTGATCGCCGCTTCGTAGTTGCGGCGCACCGCCCATGCCGACATGTTGGCGTCCTTGATCGGGAAGGTGCGCGTCTCGACCTCGCCTTCGACGCTGCGCAGTTCCTTGCCGACGATGATGCTCACGGCGTCGAAGTTGGCGTGCTGCGTGAACTGGGAGCCTTGGTGCAGGCCCGGCGGATAGGCCAGGTAGGGGAAAGGCGGCAGCGCGGCGGTGGACACGGGCAGGCTGGCGATGTCCAGCGGTTGCGCCGCCGCCGCCGGCGCGCCGTTGGCCGCGACAGGCGTGTCCCGGCTGCCTTCGAAGCCGACCGTCTGGGCAAAGGGTTTTTCCTCGACCGTCAGCAGGCCGGTCTCGCTGTCGTTGGTCGTGACCACGATCCAGTGGCGCACATCGCCCCTGCGGGCAAGATAGACGTCGTAGGACATGCGCAGGTCCGGAATCATCAGCATCGATTTACGGAGGAAATAGTCGTCGCCGCCGACAGCGGCCACGATGGCGGGATTTTCCGGTTGCACGGTGTTCACCTTGACCGCCCCGATTGCCCGGATCGCGTTCTCGTAATTGCGGCGCACCTCGAGTTCCGACATCTCGGCGTCGCGGTGCGCGAACTTGCGCGTCATGACGCGTCCATCGAGGGCATGCAGGTGGTCGCCGAGGATCACGTAGACACGGTCCATCGGTACTTCGGTCGTCCAGCGCCCGCCCGACTGCACCTTGGGCGGATAGTCGACGTAGGGGAAGGGCGGGATCGTGCCGACCGCTTCCGGTACTGTGGTGAAGTCGAAGGGAATCTCCGCTATCGCCGGGCGTGCGCCCTTGGGGGGCGCGGCGTTGGTGTCGGTGCTGGCAGAGGGGGTGGCGGCCGGCGCGGACCCGGCCGACGCGGTCGACGAGGCCGGCGTGGCCGGCGTGGCCGAACCCGGCGCCGGGCTGGGTTCGGCGTTCTTCTTGCATGCCGCCAGCGGCAGGCTCAATACGATAAGGAGGGGTAGCAGACGCAGCGGTGTCGTTTTCATGGATGGGAACAAGAGATTGCACGAGCCGGAAAGCAGGCGCCGTACGCCTTGTCTACCTCGAACCGCTTTCCAGGCGCCGCCGTCTGCCGGACTGCTTTGCCCGGCAAACAGACGTGCACACCGCATTTTAAGCGTGCTCAGCCATGAATACGTCAGGATTATTGCATTTTATTCATCACGCATGAGGCGGCTTAAAAAGCCGGCATTCACAGCCGCGCCAGCCGCGCCAGCGCCAGCTGCAGCGTGTCGTCCTGCTTGGCAAAGCAGAAGCGCACGATGCCCGACTCCTGCGCCTGGCTGTAGAAGGCCGACACCGGTATCGCCGCCACCTTGCACTCGCTCGTGAGCCACTGCGCGAACTCGGCTTCCGGGAGGTCGGAGATCGCGCTGTAGTCGACGCACTGGAAATAGGTGCCGTCGGCCGGCAGCAGGCGCAGGCGCGTGCCGGCCAGGCCGGCGCGGAACAGGTCGCGCTTGCGCTGGTAGAAGGCGGGCAGTTCGAGATAAGGCGCCGGGTTCGCCATGTAGCGCGCCAGGCCATGCTGCATCGGCGTGTTCACGGTGAAGACGTTGTACTGGTGCAGCTTGCGGAACTCGGCGCTGAGCGGCGCCGGCGCGGCCACGTAGCCGACCTTCCAGCCCGTCACGTGGTAGGTCTTGCCGAAGCTCGACACCACGAAGGCGCGCTCGGCCAGCACCGGATGGCCCGCCATCGATGCGTGGCGCTGGCCGTCGTAGACCATGTGTTCGTAGACCTCGTCCGACAGGATCAAAATGCGGGTGCCGGCGACGATCTGCGCCAGGCGATCGAGGTCGGCGCGGCGCAGGATGGCGCCGGTGGGGTTGTGCGGCGAGTTCACCACGATCAGGCGGGTGCGCGGCGTGACGGCGGCCGCCAGCTTGTCCCAGGGCACGGTGTAGCCGTCGGGCCCGACTTCCATGCTCACCGGCACCGCCACGCCGCCGGCCAGGGCGATGGCGGGCGTATAACTGTCGTAGGCCGGTTCGATGACGATGGCTTCGTCGCCCGGATGCACGCAGCACAGGATGGCCGTGGTCAGCGCCTGGGTGGCGCCGGCCGTGACCGTGATTTCCGTGTTGGCGTCGTAGGCGCGGCCGTAGAGCTTGCCGATCTTGGCGGCGATGGCCTCGCGCAGCGCCGGCACGCCCGGCATCGGCGGATACTGGTTGTGGCCGGCGCGCATGGCCTCGTTGACGTAGTCGAGCAGCAGCGGATCGCAGCCGAAGTCGGGAAAGCCCTGGCCGAGGTTGACGGCGCCATGCTGGACGGCGAGGGCCGACATGGTGGAAAAGACGGTGGCGCCAACGGCGGGCAGGCGCGACTGCAGTGCGGGAGTGCTCATGGTCGGTAACGAAGTGGTCGGTCTGGCTATTCTACCGGCGCCGGTGCCAGCGCCTGCGCCTGCGCTTTCACCCACGCTTCAGGCAGCATGATGCGGAACAGGCCGGCCTGTGCGGTCTTGCGGCCGAGTTTCAGCAGGGCTTTGTCTTTTGTGACGAGGATGGCGGCGTTCGCATCGCGCGCCAGTTCCAGGAATTTCTGGTCGTCACGGTCGCTGCAGACAGGCAGGCGGATCGGCTTGCTGTCGGGCGCCACCACGGTGATCAGCTCGTCGAAACGGGCGGCAGCCTGCGCGCGGCTGGCCTCGTCGAGGGGCAGGTGGGGGTAGTGCAGGACCACGCGGTATTCGTCGCGGCAATCGGCCCGCGTCACGGCCTGGACCTCGCCGCGCTCGATGGCCTGCAGGAGACTGTCCCAGCGTTTGTCGTGAAAGACAAACAGATCCAAGCAGACATTGGTATCGAGAATGATGACGGGGGCGGAAGCGGGTATCATATAGGAAATATTAATTGCTTTTGCGTTTGCACTGTTAGGTTTCTATGCTGCTTGTCTTATCGCCTGCCAAATCCCTCGACCTCGAGACCCCGAGCCCCACCCAGGAACACACGCTCCCCGATTTCATCGACCGCGCCGGCCAGCTGATCGGTGTGCTGCGCGACCTGTCGCCCGGCCAGGTGGGCGACCTGATGCACATTTCCGACCCGCTGTCGGTGCTGAACGTGGCGCGTTACGCCAGCTGGACGGCGGACCATGCCGAAGGCTACCAGGCCGTGATGGCCTTCGACGGCGACGTGTATGGCGGGCTCGACGCGCGCAGCCTGCCGCTTGACGCCATCGCCTTTGCCCAGCGCCACCTGCGTATCCTGTCGGGGCTGTATGGCTTGCTGCGTCCGCTCGACCTGATCCATCCCTACCGCCTGGAAATGGGCACCCGGCTCGCCAATCCGGGCGGCAAGGACTTGTATACCTTCTGGGGCGAGGCGATCACGCGCGCCCTGAATGCCCAGCTGGCGGAGACCGGCTCGACGGCGCTGGTGAACCTGGCATCGGAAGAGTACTTCAAGTCGGTCAAGCCCAAGCTGCTCGACGCGCCGGTCGTGACGCCGGTGTTCGAGGACTGGAAGAACGGGACATACAAGATCATTTCCTTCTACGCCAAGCGGGCGCGCGGGATGATGGCGCGCTATGCAATCGAGAAGGGCATTACCGATCCGCAGGCCTTGAAGGCGTTCGATGTCGATGGGTATGCGTTTGTCGCCGGGGAGTCAACCGAGCGCAACTGGATTTTCCGGCGCAAGGCGTAGGGTGGGCACTTTGTGGTGCTGGCATTTAGCCAGCCCCACTGCCCACGCGGAACGATGAGCATTGTTGGCTGTGCAAACAGAGCATCGTTAGCGTCGTTTAGCACCCAACACCGTTCAGACCTCGGCACGGTGATGCGTCAACCATGATCCGTGAACGCGGCCAACAATGATCATCGTTCCGCGTGGGCAGTGGGGCTGGCTAAATGCCAGCACCACAAAGTGCCCACCCTACGGACCTCGGCACAGTGATGCGCCAACGATGATCATCGTGTCACCGAAATCATCACCGCGCCGCGGTGATTATTTCGCCACCACATCCTTCGGCGCCGGCTTGGCGCCCGACTTCGACCAGAACTTCCACCATGGCGCGTCGCCGGTGGCGTTCGGGTTCATGAAGCGGCTGTCCGGGTAGTTCAGCAGAAACACGCGCTGGGTGTCGTCGCGCAGGTCGAACATGCCGAGCTTGTCGTACGAGCGGATCATGATGAACAGCGCTTCCTCGCGCGACGGCGATTCGCTGTAGTCGCTGACCGCATTCTGCGCACGGTTGACGGCGGCCATGTAGGCGCCGCGGCGGAAGTAGTAGTTCGCCACGTGCACTTCGTACTGGGCCATCGCATTGATCAGGTAGTTCAGGCGGGCGATGGCGTCCGGCGCGTACTTGCTGTTCGGGAAGCGATCGACCAGGGCCTTGAAGGCGGCGAAGGCTTCACGGGTCGCGCGCGGATCGCGTTCGGACGGGTCCTGCGAGTAGATCACGCTCAGGAAGCCGATCTGGTCGTTGAAGTTGATCAGGCCGCGCAGGTAGTACATGTAGTCGACTTGCGCATGGTTCGGGTGCAGCTTGATGAAGCGCTCGACCGCCGCCAGGGCTTCGGCCTGGTCGCGTGCCTTGTAGTGGGCGTAGGCGATTTCCATCTGCGCCTGGGTGGCGTAGGTGCCGAACGGATAGTTCGATTCGAGGCGCTGGAACAGCTTGATTGCCGCATCGTACTGGCCGGCGCTCATCTCTTCGCGTGCCTCAGCGTATAATTTCTCCGCTGACCACTTCTGGGCCTCGTCGGTTTTCGACGGCAACATGCCGCAACCGGACAGGGCCAGCAAGGCACTCGTAGCAACCACCACCAACAATTTTTTTTGCATAGCTTTTTGCAGAAAAGTTTTACCGAGATTCAACGAACGGCTGATTATAGCCGATGGGACTGACGTGATATTAACTCCTGCGCCGAATTCGGCGGATTTGCCCCTGGACCCCGATTTCGACGACGAAATCGTTGCCGAGTTTCCTGCCGCGAGCGGCATCGACCTCTCTCCGATCACCCTGCACCTGGATGCGGACGCCTGCGGCCAGCGCCTCGACAAGGTTGTCGCCGCGCTGGTGCCGCAGTTCTCGCGCAGCCGCCTGCAGCTGTGGTTCGAGGGCGGCCATGTGCTGGTCGACGGCAAGCCGGCCCGCGGCAAGAACACCGCCTACGGCGACGAAACCGTGGTCGTCGAACCGCAGCCGGCGCCCGAGGACACCGCCTTCGCGCCCGAGGCGATCGCCCTGAACATCGTCTATGAAGACGAGCACATCATGGTGATCAACAAGCCGGCCGGCCTGGTCGTGCATCCGGGCGCCGGCAACTGGTCGGGCACGTTGCTGAACGGCCTGCTGCACCACGCGCCACAGCTGGGTTCGGTGCCGCGCGCCGGCATCGTGCACCGCCTCGACAAGGACACCAGCGGCCTGATGGTGGTCGGCAAGACCCTGGCCGCCCAGACCGACCTGGTGCGCCAGCTGCAGGCGCGCACCGTGAAGCGCGAATACTTCGCGCTGGTGTGGGGCACGCCGAACCTGTCGGGCACGATCGATGCGCCGATGGGCCGCCACCCGAAGGACCGCGTCAAGATGGCGGTCTCGACCGGCATGGGCGCCAAGCCGGCGATCACCCATTACGAGCGCGTCGCCGAAGGCATGCTCGACCGCCGTCCGGTCAGCCTGGTTCGCTGCTCGCTGGAAACCGGCCGCACCCACCAGATCCGCGTGCACATGCTGTCGATCGGCTTCGGCCTGGTGGGCGACTCGGTCTACGGCAAGACCCACCTGAGCCCGGTGTTCCACCGCCAGGCGCTGCAGGCGCGCCGCCTCGGCCTGGTGCACCCGGCCACCGGCGAACACTGCGAATGGATCGTGCCGCTGGCCGACGATTTCGCCGAGCTGATCGCCAAGGCCGGCATCGACGAGCCGGAAGCCGCCTGATGGACGCGGCCACGCTCGTCATTCCCGAGTGGCCGGACGCGCCCGCCAATGTCAAGGCGCTGGCCACCACCCGCGCCGGCGGCGTGTCGCAGGGGCCGTATGACGACGGACTCGGCGGTGGCGGGCTGAACCTGGGCCTGCACGTGAACGACGACCCGCAGGCCGTGGCCGCGAACCGCGCGCGCCTGCAGGCCTTGCTGCCGGGCCGGCCGGCCTGGATCTCCCAGGTGCACGGCAACGGCGTGGTCGATGCCGCAAGCGTCGGCCCGGAGCAGCCGGTGCGCGTGGGTGACGCCAGCATCGCCACGCAGCCCGGCGTGGTCTGCGCCATCCTCACCGCCGATTGCCTGCCGGTGCTGTTCGCCGACCGCGCCGGCAAGGTGGTGGGCGCGGCGCATGCCGGCTGGCGCGGCCTGGCCGGCGGGGTGCTGGGCGAAACGGTGAAGGCGATGCGTGCGGCCGGGGCAGGGGACATCACCGCCTGGATGGGCCCGGCAATCGGGCCGCTGGCATTCGAGGTGGGGCAGGACGTGTTCGACAGTTTTGCCGCGGCGCTGCCGGGCGTGGACATCGGCTTTGCCTTCCGCCGCCAGCCCGAGCTCGGCGACAAGTATTTGGCCGACATGTTTGCCCTGGCACGCCTGATGCTGGAACGCGATGGGGTGGCCAGCATCGCCGGCGGCATCCACTGCACTGCCACCGAACGCGACCGTTTTTATTCATACCGCCGCGACGGTGTAACGGGGCGCCAGGCGAGTTTGATCTGGCTCAAGTAGGGCCGGGGGCGTCGAGCATACTTTGCTAGTCGCCGCCGCCTCCACCACCATCGCCGCCGCCACCGTCGCATCCGCCACTGTCGGCGCTGTCGCTGCCGCAATCGGTGGGGCTATCCGAGGCCGGCAGGAAAAAGCCATGCGTCATCAGCGGCAAATTGGCATCGGCGCCATCATGGGAGGATGGCGAGCGCGGCGATGCGCCGGCGCGACGTGCGCGCCGCTTTCCCGCCCCGGCGATATAAAAAAGTATAGACAAGGGCAACACGCAATAGCCGAAAAAAGTCATAATTCCGGCAATCACCGAGGTTTCGGTTGCCGCCATCAGGATGACGACATAAGCCCAGCCGACTGCAACGATCCACATGCTTTTCTCCAGTTGACCACCGATTCTAAACAACGGACGCCGACATGAACATGCCCGACCCCCACGCTTTCGCCTCTTCCTGGATGAACCAGCTGACCGACCCGTCGGCCTGGCAAGGATGGCTGAAGATGCCGGCCGCGACTGGCGCCGCCCCCAATCCCCTGAACGGCGCCGCGCTCGGCGCGAATCCGCTGGCTGGCATCCTCAAGGACTTTCAGGTTAGCATCGCTCCGGCGCGCCTGGAAACCTTGCGCCAAGACTATTTGCAGAAAGCGGGCACACTCTGGCAGGAGATGATGCTCGGCAAGACCCCCGAGCTGCACGACCGCCGTTTCTCGGCTTCCGAATGGACCGCGAATCCGTTTTCCGCCTTCTCGGCCGCCTCTTACCTGCTGAACGCCGAGTTCATGCTGGCGCTGGCCGATGCCGTTGAGGCGCCGCCGCGCGAACACCAGAAAATCCGCTTCGCGGTGCAGCAGATGGTCGATGCAATGTCGCCGGCCAATTTCTTGGCAACGAATCCGGAAGCGCAGAAGAAACTCATCGAGACCAAGGGCGAAAGCCTGAACCAGGGCTTGCAGAACATGCTGGCCGACATGCAGAAGGGCCGCATCTCGCAGTCCGACGAGTCGGCCTTCGAGGTCGGCGTGAATGTCGCCACCACGCCAGGCCAGGTGGTCTACGAGAACGATCTGTTCCAACTGATCCAGTACACGCCAGCGACGCCGACGGTGCGCGCGGTGCCGCTGCTGATGATCCCGCCCTGCATCAACAAGTTCTACATCCTCGACCTGCAGCCGGAAAACTCGGTCGTGCGCTACGTGGTGGAGCAGGGCAATACCGTGTTCATGGTGTCCTGGCGCAACCCCGACAAATCGATGGGCACGCTGGGCTGGGACGACTACGTCGAGCGCGGCGGCATCGAGGCGATCGACGTCGTGCGCAAGATCAGCGGCCAGCCCAAGACCCATGTGTTCGGCTTTTGTGTCGGCGGCACGATCGCCGCCAGTGCGCTGGCGGTGCTGGCGGCGCGCGGCCAGCAGCCGGCGGCCAGCCTCAGCCTGTTGACCACCTTGCTCGATTTCGACGATACCGGCGTGCTCGAAGTGTTCGTCGACGAAGCCCAGGTGGCCTTGCGCGAACAGTCCCTGGCCAAGGGCGGCATCATGCCGGGGCGCGACCTGGCGACCACCTTCTCGGCCCTGCGTCCGAACGACCTGGTGTGGAACTACGTGCAGCAGAACTACCTGAAGGGCAAGACCCCGCCGGCCTTCGACCTGCTGTACTGGAACGCCGACAGCACCAATCTGCCGGGGCCGATGTTCTGCTGGTACCTGCGCAACACCTACCTGGAAAACAAGCTCAAGCATCCGGGCAAGCTGACCGTTTGCGGAGAACAGATCGACCTGGGCCGCATCGAGGCGCCGGTCTTCATCTACGGCTCGAAGGAAGACCACATCGTGCCCTGGACCGCTGCGTTCGCGTCGATGTACCTGCTGAACCCGAAGAAGGCCAAGGCGAACCGCTTCGTGCTGGGCGCCTCCGGCCACATCGCCGGCGTCATCAATCCGGCCTCGAAGGGCAAGCGCAGCTACTGGACCAATGACAAGAACGGCAAGACCCGCCCGCGCACGCCGCAGGATTGGTTCGCCGGTGCGGTCGAGCACAAGGGCAGCTGGTGGCCGGAATGGGCGCGCTTCCTGCAGGAAAACGGCGGGGCGGAAGTGCCGGCGCCGCACCAGGCCGGCAACGCGGACTACCTGCCGACCGAGCCGGCGCCGGGGCGCTACGTCAAGGTCCGTGCTGACTGATGAGCGTGCGGGTATTGCCTAGACATAAATTGAGTGGTAAAACCGTTAATTGCTGCACCTGCACCAGCAATTCCGGATTGCTGGACCTGTAGCGGTACGAGGAGACGGCAGGAACCGGTAGAAACCGGCTGCATGGTCATCATTCAAAAGCGCGGCCGACGAAGCCTGGCGCAACTTAGGAAATGAGATGAGTAGTGCAAAAAACAGTACTGAACGCCTGATCAAGAAATACCCGAACCGTCGCTTGTACGACACCCAGACCAGCTCCTACATCACCCTGACGGACGTGAAGCAGCTGGTGCTCGATGCCGACGAGTTCACCGTGGTCGACGCCAAGTCGAACGAGGACCTGACCCGCAGCATCCTGCTGCAGATCATTCTCGAAGAGGAGGCGAACGGCGTGCCGATGTTCTCGAGCTCGGTGCTGGCCCAGATCATCCGCTACTACGGCCACGCCATGCAGGGCATGATGGGTTCCTACCTGGAAAAGAACGTCCAGGCGTTCACCGACATCCAGAACAAGTTCACCAGCAACGCCGCCGGCGCCCTGGAAGGCAAGCCTTTCAGTCCGGAGATGTGGACCCAGTTCATGAACGTCCAGGGTCCGATGATGCAAGGCATGATGAACAACTACATCGACCAGAGCAAGAATTTGTTCGTGCAGATGCAGGAGCAGATGCAGAACCAGAGCAAGGCCTTGTTCAGCGCCTTCCCGTTCCCGCCGGTACCGCCGACCGACAAGAAATAACGCGTGGTAGGGTGGGTTCTTCGAACCCACCACGGTCGGCACGACGCACCTGCGTACAACACCTCCGCCTCACGACGGACGGCAAAAACGGCCCCCCGGTTTTCCGGGAGCGCCGCTTCGGGTACAATCGCGGATTGCCCAGAACATTTGCCGTCCTCTCCATGACTGAACTCCGTCGTAATCCTCTCCCCACCAGTATCGATATCGCCACCGGCGCCGCGGTCGCTCCGAAAGTCGGCTTCGTCTCGCTCGGCTGCCCGAAGGCGCTGGTCGATTCCGAGCAGATCCTGACCCAGCTGCGTGCGGAGGGCTACCAGACCGCCAAGTCCTACGAGGGCGCCGACCTGGTGATCGTCAACACCTGCGGCTTCATCGACGCCGCGGTGCAGGAGTCGCTCGACGCCATCGGCGAAGCCCTGGCCGAGAACGGCAAAGTGATCGTCACCGGCTGCCTGGGCGCGAAGAAGGATGCGGCAGGTGACGACATCATCACCAAGGTGCACCCGAAGGTGCTGGCCGTGACCGGCCCGCACGCCGTGACCGAAGTCATGGAATCGGTGCACCTGCACCTGCCGAAGCCGCACGACCCCTTCATCGACCTGGTGCCTGACCACGGCGTCAAGCTGACCCCGAAGCACTACGCCTACCTGAAGATTTCCGAAGGCTGCAACCACCGCTGCAGCTTCTGCATCATCCCGTCGATGCGCGGCGACCTGGTCTCGCGCCCGATCCATGAAGTCCTGATCGAGGCCGAAAACCTGTTCAAGGCCGGTGTCAAGGAACTGCTGGTGATCTCGCAGGACACCTCGGCCTACGGCGTCGACGTGAAATTCCGCACCGGCTTCTGGAACGGCCGCCCGATCAAGACCCACATGACGCAACTGGTGGAAGCCCTGGGCCAGCTGGCGCGCCAGTATGACGCCTGGGTACGCCTGCACTACGTCTACTCGTACCCGCACGTCGACCAGGCGATCCCGCTGATGGGCGACGGCCACGTCCTGCCTTACCTCGACATCCCGATGCAGCACGCGCACCCGGACGTCCTGAAGCGCATGAAGCGTCCGGCCAGCGGCGAGAAGAACCTGGACCGCATCCTGGCCTGGCGCAAGATGAACCCGGACCTGACGATCCGCTCGACCTTCATCGCCGGCTTCCCGGGCGAGACGGAAGAAGAGTTCGAGTACCTGCTGGACTTCCTGCGCGAAGCGCAGATCGACCGCCTGGGCTGCTTCGCCTACTCGCCGGTGGAAGGCGCGACCGCCAACGAACTCGCGAACCCGGTGCCGGAAGCCGTGCGCGAAGAACGCCGCGCGCGCGTCATGCTGCTACAGGAAGAAATCTCGGCCAAGCGCCTGCAGGCGAAGGTCGGCAAGACCATCCGCGTGATCATCGACGAAGTGAATCCGCGCGAAGCCATCGGCAGGTCAAGCGCGGATGCCCCGGAAATCGACGGCGTCGTCCACATCAAGCGCTCGCTGGTGCCGGGCAAGGCCAAGCTCGCCGTCGGCCAGTTCGCCGACGTCATCGTCACCAAGGCCGACGCCCACGACCTCTGGGCCAGCGTCGCGTAAGCGAAGGTGTTGACGTTGTAGGGTGGGCATTCGTAGGGCTGGCATTTAGCCAGCCCTACTGCCCACGCGGTATAGCACCGTAGCATTGCCGGCCACTGTTAGCACCAACAGCGCCGGCATTTTCATATCCGGCATTTGAAAGGGCCCCCATGACCAAGAAGTCCCTCCAAACCACCCTTGTCCACACCGACTACACCGCGCCGGCCGGCTTCGACGCCTATCCCCCTGGCATCCACCGCGCCTCCACCGTCCTGTTCGAAAACGTCGCCGCCTTGCGTTCCGGCGACTGGAAAAACAAGACCGCCTACACCTACGGCCTGCACGGCACGCCGACCACCTTCACGCTGGAAGCGCGCCTCGCCGAAATCGAAGGCGGCGCCCACTGCCTGCTCGCGCCGTCGGGCCTGTCCGCGATCTCGATGGTCGACTTCGCCTTCCTGAAAAGCAGCGACGATGTCCTGCTCCCGGATAACGTCTACAACCCGAATCGCGAACTCGGCCGCTGGCTGCAGCAGGATTTCGGCATCACCGCGCGCTACTACGACCCCATGGTCGGCGCCGGCATCGCCGAGCTGATCCAGCCGAACACGAAGCTGATCTGGACCGAAGCCCCTGGTTCGGTGTCGATGGAAGTGCCCGACCTGCGCGCGATCTGCGCCGCCGCCCACGCCCAGGGCGTGCTGGTGGCGCTGGACAACACCTGGTCCGCCGGCCTGGCCCTGCGCGGCTTCGATCTCGGCGTCGACATCGTCATGCACGCGCTGACCAAGTACCAGTCGGGCGGCTCGGATCTGCTGATGGGCGCCGTCATCACGCGCGAGCGCGCCGTGCACGACAAGCTGGCCACGGCCCACATGCGCCTCGGCCTGGGCGTCAGCCCCGACGACGCGTATTTGATCATGCGCGGCCTGCCGAGCATGAAGCTGCGTTTCGAGGCCCACGACCGGGCGGCGCGCAAGGTGGCGGCCTGGCTGAAGGCGCGTCCGGAGATCGTGCGCGTGCTGCATCCGGCCTTCGAGGAGTGTCCGGGGCATGAGAACTGGAAGCGCGACTTTAGCGGCGCGGGCGGGCTGTTCTCGGTGATCTTCGACGAGCGCTATACGGAGGCGCAGACGGACCGCTTCGTCGATTCGCTGGCGCTGTTCGGGCTGGGGTATAGCTGGGGCGGGGCGAACAGCCTGGTGGTGCCCTACAAGATGCAGGCGATTCGCCGCGACTGGCAGGAGAAGGGGACGCTGGTGCGCTTCAATATCGGGCTGGAAGAGCCGGATGATTTGATTGCGGATATCGAGCGGGCGCTCGGGAAGATGTGATGCTGGCGCCGCGGGCTTCGGTGACGCCGGCTTTGCGTTGATGAGGCGACCAGGTGGGTACGAGTACCCACCCTACGCAACTTGCCAATTGTAGGGTGGGTACTTGTACCCACCGTTGAGGCGTTCGACCAATCGAAACCTGGCCGGGCGCCAAACACACCCCGGCCACCAAGCGATTTACTGCTTCAGCACGCGACGCAAGGTCGCCGACAAATCCTCGGCCGAGAACTTGGCCACATACGCATCCGCACCCACGTTCTTGACGTGCTCCTCGTTCGTGGTACCCGACAGCGACGAATGGATCACCACCGGGATGCTCCCGAAGCGCGCATTCTTCTTGACGTTGCGGGTCAAGGTAAAACCATCCATCTCCGGCATCTCGAGGTCGGTCAGCACCAGGGCCACCTTGTCGTTGATGCTCTTGCCCTCGGCTTCTGCCTGGGCGGCGATGCTGTTCAGCTGGTCCCAGCATTCCTTGCCGCTCTTGGTCATCACGTAAGGCAGGCCCATCGCGTCCAGGCCCTGCTCGATCAGCGCGCGCGCCACGACCGAATCGTCGGCCGCGAGCACGATCGAACCAGGCTTGATCTGGATCTTGGCGCCGACTGCCTGCTGGCTGATATCCGGGCCGGAGTCCGGGTTCATGTTGCGCAGGATGGTTTCGACGTCCAGCACCTGGGCCAGGCGGCCCGGTTCGCCGTTTTCGCCATCGAGGCGGGCGATGCTGGTGACCATGCCGCTGCCGGCGCTCTTTTCGGCCGACATCACCTGGCTCCAGTCGAGACGTACGATTTCCTCGACGCTCTCGACAGCAAAGGCCTGGGTGGTGCGGGCGAACTCGGTCACCAGCATGATGTTCAGGCCGGTCTTCGGCTTGACGCCGGCAATCGCCGGCAGGTCGAGTACCTGGATGATCTGGCCGCGCAGGTTGACCACGCCCAACACGTGCGCCGGCGAACCGGCCACCGCGGTGATCGCCGGCATGGCGACGATCTCGCGGATCTTGAATACGTTGATGCCGAACAGCTCGCTACGCTCGCCATGCTCGTCGCCGCCGAGGCGGAACAGCAGTAGCTCGAATTTGTTGGTGCCCGTAAGGTTGCTGCGCTCGTCGACTTCCTGCTGTACCGATTTCATATTTCGCCCTGGAGTGAGTGATGCCTTCAGGCAAGCATTCTAGCTGCGAATTTGCCGAAATGTGTAAAGACGAACTCAAAGAGGCGTGGGTTTGTTGCTGTTCAGATCCAAAAAACCACGAATCAGCCGATAGGCCTTCCAAACCCAGGCCACGCCCCAGATCAGGAAGGCAAGCGGGATGCCGACCACGGTGGCAAACAGGATGCCGCCGACCACCATCCACAGCACGTAATACCAGAAAGAACGGATCATCCAGCTGTGGTGGCTGTAGACCAGGCCGACCGTCTCCGGGCGTTTGATGTAATTGACGATCACCGGCAGGATCGATAAGGTGCCGAGCGAGAAGAAGAAGGTGGCGGCGTGCACCAGGTAGAGGATGCGCGCCAGTTGCTTGGCGTCTTCGGTATCGCCATCGAGTATGAGTTGTTGCGACATGCTGGCTCTCCTTCGGGACGGCCCGGGTTGATCCGATATGCCCCGATTGTAGCAGCGGGGCGTGGCAATTTCGCCAACGCTGCGCCAAGCGTGCGCGGCTTCCTTATAGCTGGGACTGGACCCAGGCGGCAATGCGGCCGGCGTCCATCGCCCCGGCCTGGCGCGCGATTTCGCGCCCGCCCTTGAACAAGGCCAGCGTCGGAATACTGCGAATCGCAAAGCGCGCCGACACATCCTGGGCACGCTCGGTATCGACTTTCAACAGGCGCAACTGCGGTTCCAGGCGCTGCGCGGCCTGGGCGTAATGCGGCGCCATCATCTTGCACGGCCCGCACCACTCGGCCCAGAAGTCGACCAGCACCGGGATATCGTTGCGGCTGATGTGACGGTTAAATTGCTCGGACGTCACGTCGAGCGGTTTGCCGTTGAACAGGGCTCCCGCGCACTTGCCGCAGACCGGGTTGTCGGCCAGGCGCGCCGGCGCCAGGCGGTTGATGGCCTCGCATTGGGGGCAGACGATATGGATGGGGTCGCTCACTGGTTCTCCTCGGCTTGCATGGTTGCTGTTGCCGTGATTGTAAGCTGCCCGCAGCCCGGGCGTCGTCCGCTCGCACGGGCGTCGCGGCGGCCCAAGCATGCGCCGCAGGAAGGGCGCCGGGCGTAGAATGATTCTTACTATTATTGCAAAACGCCGCATGAGCACACCCCAGCACGCCTGTACCCACCTGATCGGCTGCGCCGGCTGGAGCATCCACAAGGATGCCGCCGCCGCATTCCCCGTCGAAGGCAGCCACCTCGAACGCTACGCCGCCGTATTCCCGATGGTCGAGATCAATACCTCCTTTTACCGGCCCCATCAACCGAAGACCTACGCGCGCTGGGCCGAGAGCGTGCCCGATGCTTTCCGTTTCGCGGTCAAGGTGCCGCGCGCCATCACCCACGACGCGGCGCTGCAGGACGTCGACGCCTCCCTCGATCGCTTTGCCGGCGAAGTGCAGGCGCTGGGCCACAAGCTCGGTGCGCTGCTGGTGCAGTTGCCGCCCAAGTTCGGCTTCCACGACGTGACGGTGCGCGATTTCTTCCTGCGCCTGCAGGAGCGTTTCGATTGCATGCTCGCCTGCGAAGGGCGCCACCCGAGCTGGTTCAGCGACACCGCCACCGAACTGCTGCGCGAGCGCGGCGTCACGCGCGTGATCGCCGATCCGGCAGCAGGGCAACCGGGGCCGCACGTGCCGACCACGCAGGATGTGTACATGCGCCTGCACGGCACGCCGCGCATCTATTACTCGGCCTATTCGCCTGAATTCCTGGCGGCGCTGGTGCGCGAGCTGGAGGGATACAGAGCGGCCGGGCGCCGGGCCTGGGTCGTCTTCGACAACACGGCGGCCTTCGAGGCGGTACCGAACGCGCTCGACGTGTTGCGTGCGTGCCGGGACGGAACGCCCCTGGCGCTGTAATACTGCGATACTGCGGCCATGGTCACGGCGACGTTCCGCTTCTACGATGAACTGGGCGACTTCCTGCCGCGCGAGCGGCGCGGACGGGCGTTCAGCACGCCCTGCGCGCGCGCCGCCACCGTCAAGCACATGGTCGAGGCGCTGGGCGTGCCGCACACCGAGGTTGGGCTCATCCTCGTCGACGGCGAATCGAGCGGATTCGAGCGTTTGCTGGAAGAGGGCGACCGGGTCGCGGTCTACCCGGCGTTCTCGACATTGGACGTGACGGCGCTGACGCGGGTGCCGCGCTTGTCGCAAGGCGAACAGCAGGCGCCGCCGCGCTTCGTGGCCGATGCCCATCTCGGCGGCCTGGCGCGCCTGCTGCGCATGGCCGGCTTCGACACGCTGTACGACAACCATTACGGCGACGACGAGATCGTCGCCATCGCGGCCGAGGAAGACCGCGTGGTCCTGACGCGCGACCGCGAGCTGCTGAAGCGCCGTGCTGTCGTCCTCGGCTGCTACCTGCATGCGATCAAGCCGGCAGAACAATTCCGCGAACTCTACGACAGGCTGGCCCTTGCCGCCAGCGCCAGGCCGTTTTCACTGTGCCTGCACTGCAACCTGGCCTTGCGCGCGGTCGACAAGGCATTGGTGCTGGACGCGCTGCCGCCTTCGGTGCGCGAACTGCACGACGAGTTCCATACCTGCGACGCCTGCCGGCGCGTGTTCTGGAAGGGGTCGCACCACAAGCGCATGTGCGCTTTGCTCGATGCGGTGGCGGGCGCCGCACGCGTCACGGAAGGAGGCGCGGCATGAACGTTGCGGCTGTCAACCTGCCTTTCCCGGTGCGCGTCGAATGCCCGCCCGGCGCCTGCAGCTGCGATTACGAACGGGTGCTGGCCGATCCGCAGGCCGACCACCGGCCGCTGGCGATCGACCGCAAGCAGGAACAAAACCTGATCGCACGCATCGAACGGGTCGACAGCTATGCCGACCTGCAGCACGTACAGGCCCTGATCCGCAAGAACGTCGGCGCGGAGTTGCGCATCGAACCGGGGCCGAACGAAGTACGCACGGTGCGCGGCATCATCGTCGTGCTCGAGGAAAAGAACGGACTGTGCAGGAAAGTGCGGCAATCGGTGCCGGCGGCGGTGCGCCGGCTGCTGCAGGAACGGCCGGAGATTGCCTATGCCATCCTGGATGCGCATGACCTGTTCGGACGTCCCTGACCGTCTACATCTTGACCAGGTACTTCAGGATCATGCCGACCACCAGCGACGCCGCCATCAGCAGCGACAGGCCGCCGTGCAGCGCATCGCTGCCGATCGACACCTCGCGCGACATTTCTTCCTTGCTGATCTTGCCGGCGCGCGTGAGCACGACCGGGCGCAGCAGGCCCTGGATGCCGAGCAGGATCAGGCCGAAGCCGACCAGGGATTCGCCGACCAGGCCGCGCTGCATCCCGAGGAACAGACCGCTGACGCCCAGGATCATCCCGAACAGGAACCAGAAAGCGCGCGAGCCGGAATAGCGGTTGAGTTTGGAGAAGTCCATGGCTGAATGAGAGCGTAAAGCTGGACATTTTAACGGCGCACCGGGCCGGCGCCGGCATGTCCGCCAGCGCGATCCGAACACGACCAGCGCCAGCGACAGCACCACCAGCACGATGCCGGCCCATTGCCAGGGCGTGATGCGCTCGCCCAGCCCGAACACGCCGGCCGCGATCCCGACCACCGGCACGGCCAGGCTGAAGGGCGCAACCCGGTTGGCCGGATGGCGTTTCAGGAGTCCGGTCCACATCGCATAGCCGAGGATGGTGGCGAACCAGCCAAGGTAGGCAAGCGATACCCACGCGGTGAGCGACAGGCCGCGCCAGTCCCAGCGCGTGGGCGTCGGATCGAAGGCGAGTGAGAGCAGCACGAAGGGCAGCACCGGCACCAGGCTGCTCCAGACCATGAAAGGCAGCACGTCGAAGTCCGGCGCCGCCGCACGCGCCCGGCGCACCACGATGTTCGAGGCCGCCCACATCGCCGCCGATGCCACCGTGAGGAGAAAGCCGGCCAGGGTGACGCCGGCGCCGCCGCGTGTGGCGAAGTCCAGGCAGAAGCAGCCCAGCCCGAGCGCGGCGATTGCCATCGCCGCTTGCAGGGGGCGGCCGACGCGTTCGCCCAGCAGGACGAAGCCGAACAGCGCAGTGAAGAAGACCTGCATCTGCAGGATCACCGAGGCGAGCGAAGCCGACATGCCGGCGCGCAGCGCCAGGAACAGCAGGCCGAACTGGCAGACGCCCTGGCACAGGCCGTACAGCAGCACCCAGCGCGCCGCCAGCCGTGGCGGACGCACGAACAGGGCCAGCGGCAAAAAGGCCAGCAGGTAGCGTCCCGCGCCCAGCTGAAAGGGCGTCAGTTCGCGCAGGCCGAGTTTCATGGCCACGAAATTCGTGCCCCAGACCAGCACCACGCAGCCGGCGGCGAGGTAGTCGCGCGCCGCCAGCCCTGCCGTGCCGGCTGGCGCAGGGCCGGACTCAGTGCGCGTGGCCGCCCCCGAGGTAGGCCGCCACCACCTTCGGATCGTGCTTCAGGCTCTCCGCCGGGCCGTGCACCGAGATGCGGCCGTTCTCCAGGACGTAGCCATAATCGGCCACGTTCAGGGCGGCCGCCGCGAACTGCTCGACCAGCAGCATCGTCACGCCTTCGGACTTTAGGCGCGTGATGATGCGGAACACCTCTTCGACCAGGATCGGCGCCAGGCCCATCGAGGGTTCGTCGAGCAGCACCACGTCCGGGTTCAGCATGACCGCGCGCGCCATGGCCAGCATCTGCTGCTCGCCGCCGGACAGGGTGCCGGCCAGCTGCTCGCGCCGCTCCTTCAGGCGCGGGAAGAGTTCCATTGCCCGTTCCAGGTCGTGCGCGACGTCGCCTTTCGGCCGCGCGCGGGTAAAGCGCGGGAAGGCGCCGAGCAGCAGGTTGTCGGTGACGCTCATGGTGGCGAACACGCGCCGGCCTTCCGGCGAGTGCGCCAGGCCGCTGCGCGCGATGCGGTGCGAGTCCAGCCCGGTGATGTCTTTCCCGTCCAGCGTCACCTTGCCGCCGCGCGGCTTGATCATGCCGGAAATGGCGCGCATGGTGGTGGTCTTGCCGGCGCCGTTCGAGCCGATCAGGGTCACCAGGCTGCCCTTCGGCACGTCCAGCGAGATGCCGTGCAGGACCTGCACCTTGCCGTAGGCCGCTTCCAGATTTTGTATGCTCAGCATGCGTGTCTCCTGTCAGTTGCGGGCCGCGCCGGCGGCAGTCGCGGCGGGGGCGGCGGGGGCGGGGGCTTCGCTGGCGCCGCCCAGGTAGGCCTCGATGACCTTCGGGTCGGCCTGTACGCTGGCCGGGTTGCCCTCGGCGATCTTCTGGCCGAAGTCGAGCACGGTCACGGTGTCCGAGATCGACATCACGACATCCATGTGGTGCTCGATCAGGATGATGGTGATGCCGTGGTCGCGGATCTTGCGGATGATCGCCATCAGCTCGCGGATGTCGGGCGCCGTCAGGCCGGCGGCCGGTTCGTCGAGCAGCAGCAGGCGCGGGTTCAGGCCGAGGGCGCGGCCGATTTCCAGCAGACGCTGCTTGCCGTAGGGGAGGTTGCGTGCTTCCTCGTCGGCCAGATCGGACAAGCCCACGAATTCCAGGATGGCGGCGGCACGCTTCCTCGCCGCC
>Ga0209023_10002339_pt1 | contig 23933 bp, 20 predicted proteins | sample LakOneMetagenome_FD_187468 | JGI IMG/M metagenome (GOLD analysis project Ga0209023, IMG submission 187468) | Freshwater and sediment microbial communities from Lake Erie, Canada (SPAdes) (version 2) | ecosystem: Environmental > Aquatic > Freshwater > Lentic | place: Lake Erie, Canada... | reverse complement strand
TGACCGATATGGCACACCTTCACGAACTCTGTGACGAAGGCCACATAGCAGGATTAATGCTGACAAATCCGAATACCGTCGGCATTTTCGAGACGAATATTCGCGAGATCTGCGATACGATCCATGCGGCGGGAGGCCTTGTCTATATGGACGGAGCCAACATGAACGCCCTCGTCGGCGTTGCCCGTCCCGGTGATATGGGCGTCGATGTCATTCATCTCAATCTGCACAAAACATTTTCAACCCCGCACGGCGGCGGCGGCCCCGGCTGTGGACCGTGCCTTTGCTCTGCCGATCTAAAACCGTTCCTGCCCACGCCCCGCATCGAAAAAGACGGCGAGCGGTATTTTCTCAACTACGACGTTCCAACCAGCATAGGCCGCGTCAAGGCATTTTACGGCAATTTCGGCATGATGGTCCGGGCGTTGTCGTATATCTACACGCACGGCAACGACGGCCTCAAAGAAGCGACCGAAGCCGCAGTTCTCAATGCACGGTACGTCTCGCACGCCCTTGCCGATGCGTATGACAAACCGTTCGAATCCGACTGCATGCACGAAGCGATCTTTTCGCATAAAAAACAGTCGAAACGCGGTGTCGTCACGCTTGATATTGCTAAACGCCTGATCGATTACGGATTTCACCCGATGACGGTTTACTTCCCGCTCGTCGTCGAGGGAGCAATGCTTATCGAGCCGACAGAGAGCGTCGGTCGTGCCGATCTCGATGCCTTCATCGAGGCGATGATCGACATCGACAAAGAAGCCCGCGAAACCCCGCAGCTCGTCATCGACGCCCCGCATTCCACCCGGATCGGCCGTCTCGACGAAGCAACCGCCGCGAGAAAACCCGTGCTAAGATGGCGTGAAAACATGGAAACGGCAGCAAAGGCTGCGTAAAAATATGAAAAGTAAACTTGTCCTTTCGTTGGTGATCGCTACCAGTGTTTCTGCCTGCTCCTTTTCGTACAACAGCAGCAGCAATTCCGCCCCGGCGAATACGAACACCAACGTCGCAAAACCGACGATCACCCCGTCGGCAGCCACTCCGACGCCGGAGGTCAAGGCGTCGCCCGTTGCCGTGGCTCCGAAAGCGGAAAACGGCACCAAGCGGATCAGCTTTGATGCCGGCGAGACCTCGGACACGGTTTCCGGGAGTGTGCTTCGCGGAGAGAGGGCGATCTATATCGTAGGTGCAAAGAGCGGACAGACGATGACGGTCGATATCGATTCGGAAGAGGACAACGCCGTTTTCCAGATCAAAACGCCAGGCGGCAAATTTCTAGATAACGCTGCGGACGGTGACGATGCGACCGCGTGGGACGGCACGCTGCCGGCGACCGGTGATTACAAGATCATCGTCGGCGGAACACGCGGCAACGCGAGTTTTCATATGACTGTTTCGATCGAATAAAGATAAAGCTCCAATATTTGCTAAAAGCCGTGAACACCGATCACGGCTTTTTCGTTTTGACGAATAGTGAAAGGAAACAAAACAGCCACGGCGAAGGTGAGTGCGGCGGTCAGGTATATATGCCTGGCTGTTTGGCTCGGTGCGGTCATCGCGGGTGTCGGCTCGTATCTTCTTTATCCGCATTTATTTACGGCGGAGAATATCGCAGATTTTTTGAGGAGGTTCGGGGGCGAGATCTGGTTAATCTATCTGGCGATGTCAGCACTTCGCGGGTTTTCGCTGCTGCCGAGCACGCCGCTTGTGATTGCCGGAACGCTGCTTTTCCCCGATCAGCCGTTTGCCGTTTTGGCGGTCTCGATCGTTGGCATTTTGCTCTCTTCCACGATGATCTATTACTTTTCGGAGTATCTCGGATTTAGCGAATATTTCGAGAGCCACAAACCCGATTTGACGTATAAAATAAAAGCCAAACTCGAACATCCGCTTGGCTTTCTATTTGTCGCCTTGTGGGCGTTTTTCCCGCTTGTTCCCACCGATCTCGTCTGTTATCTCGCCGGTACCACCAAGATGAAATACTGGAAATTTATCGCGGCGGTGATGGTTGGTGAGCTGATTCTCTGTTCGATCTACATATTTTTTGGCGGAGCACTGTTAAATTTCGTGAGATAGGCAGCAAATTATTGTATTCTCAAACCTTATTACGAAAACTTGCATCAAATAGACCCGGAGGAATCATAAAATGAAAAATTGCAATGAGATCGCAGAATGCGGCAGCCGCCGCGAGTTTTTAGTAAAGTCGGCGTTTTTAGCGGGCGGACTTGTGCTGACGCTGTCGAATGCCGGTTCGCTGTTCGGTAAACCGTTCGAGGACGTAACCGTCCCGATCGATGCCAAGAGCCCCTTGAATAAGGTCGGCGGATCAAAGACGGTGGAAACATCTGTCGGCAAGGTGATAATCGTCCGCACCGGCGACGCGACATTTATCGCGGTTTCGGCCAAATGCACTCACAAAGGCGGACCGCTCAATTATGATGACGCCTCAAAGCTGTTTGTCTGCGATTGGCATAATTCGAAATTTGGTACCGACGGCGCAAATGCCGGCGGCCCTGCCAAAACGCCGATCCCGACATACCCGGCAACCGGAAACGCCACATCAGTTACGGTCAAGGCCAGCTAACCAACTGTACAACGTACTTTCTGCCCGGGCAAACACAGAAATGCTGTGTTTGCCCGGGCATTCTTTTTGCTTTTTCGTCCCACGGGTTGTGATGCCGGTCACTGTTTCACCCTACATTTCGCGTGACAATTACTCCGGTGCTTTAGTTCTCGTAAATAAGTTCGAGAGGCTCTTCAGCCTTTTAAAGAAATAGGATTTCTGGCACCAGCATATTGAAACTTAATTGATCGGCGGCCTGCAAAATTCAAATAGGTAGCCGCTATGCAGAAACGAGGGTGTGAAATGAAATGCAGAACATTTATCATTGGTATTTCTATATTGATCTTTACGGTCTCAGCCATCTCCCAAACCGAAAAACCTACATTTACTGCCTACAAAGGAGTTTCGATCGGAATGACGATCGAAAAGGCGAGGTCCATTCTCGGAAATCCAAAAGAGAAGGCCGAGGGCCAGGACTTTTATAAGATCTCGGAAAGCGAGTCGTTTCAGGTCTATTTTGATTCGAGCCAGACTGTCACCGCGCTGATGGTCACATTTTCAGGCACTATCGACGCCGCCCCGACACCGAAGGATGTTTTCGGCGAGGACGTCGCTGCAAACGCTGACGGTTCGATCTTCAAGATGGTTCGATACCCGAAAGCAGGATTCTGGATCTCCTACAATCGCTCGCTTGCCGAAGACAAAATGGTAAGCATTGCGATGCAGAAAATTAACTAACAGGTTCGGCTCGAATACTCACTTGGTTATTTGTCTGATAAACTTAGATTTATTAGAATTCTCTCGGCATTTGCGTCGAGTTGGGTTAATATTTCACTTTCTAGTAAAACAAAATGACCAAGATCGGTATTCCGAAAGAGATACACCCGGGTGAAAAGCGCGTCGCGGCCACGCCGCAGACGATCCTTCGTCTCAAAAAGCTCGGTTTCGACGTTCAGGTTGAATCGCACGCGGGACACGGCATCAACTGCATCGACGGCGAATACCGTGAGGCCGGTGCAGAGATCGTCGATACTGCAAAAGAACTGTGGGCAACATCCGATGTCATCCTCAAAGTGCGTCCGCCAGAGCAGAATACGGAACTCGGCGTTCACGAAGCCGATCTGATGAAAGAAGGCGGCTGGCTGATCGGTTTTATGTGGCCCGCCCAGAATCGCGAGATCCTCGACAAACTAGCCGCGCGAAAAGCGACGGTTTTCGGCATGGACTGCGTTCCGCGTATCACGCGTGCGCAGAAAATGGACACGCTCTCCGCGATGGCAAATATCGCCGGTTACCGTGCGATCATCGAGGCGGCAAATAATTTCCCGAGATTTTTTGGCGGACAGATCACCGCCGCCGGACGTATCGATCCCGCTAAAGTGATGGTCATCGGTGCCGGTGTCGCGGGTCTTTCGGCGATCGGTGCGGCTCGTGCTTTGGGGGCGATCGTGCGGGCATTTGACCCTCGCTCCGCGACTAAAGATCAGGTCGCGTCGATGGGTGCCGAGTTTCTCGAAGTTAATATCGAAGAAGAAGGCGAGGGCAAAGGCGGCTATGCCAAGGTCATGTCCGACGCATTCCTGCAGGCCGAAATGGCACTGTTTGCCCAACAGGCGATGCAGGTCGACATCATCGTCACCACCGCTCTGATCCCCGGCAAACCCGCACCAAAACTGATCACGCAAGGCATGGTCGAATCGATGAAGCCCGGCTCGGTAATCGTCGATCTCGCCGCCGAACAAGGCGGCAACTGCGTCCTGACCGACCCGGGCAAGGTCGTCCATCACAAAGGCGTCACCATCATCGGTTACACCGATCTGCCGTCGCGAATGTCCAGCATGTCAAGCCAACTCTACGGTTCGACGATCGTCGCTTTGATCGATGAATTGAACGGCGAGGAAGGTCTGCACGTCGATCTCGACGACGAGGTCGTTCGCGGAGCTATCATCCTCCACGAAGGCAAAATGCTCTGGCCCGCACCCGCTCCGCCGACACCGGCCGCACCGCCCGAGCCGGGAGTTCCGACCAAAAGTTCGGCAAGCGTCGCTGTCAAAGCCGCCGCCAACAGCCACGGACATGGCGGCGAAAGCAAGGGGCTTAACCCGATCGTTCTCGCCGTCGCGGGCATCGTTCTATTCGGGATTGGTTTTCTCGTTCCGTCCGAGGCCAAGACCGCGGGCGGCGATACGCTTAGCCATTTGACGGTCTTTATTCTCGCGTGTTTCGTGGGTTTCCAGGTCGTCTGGAGCGTCAAACCGGCCCTCCACACCCCGCTCATGAGCGTCACCAACGCCATCAGCGGCATCATCCTCGTGGGCGGAATGCTCCAACTAATAGGCACCGACCTCAGCACCACAACCATCCTCGGCGCGATCGCCGTCCTGGTCGCCGCGATCAACATCGCGGGCGGATTTTTGGTAACCAATCGAATGTTGGCGATGTTTAGGAAATGATTAATGAGGAGTATTTTGAAACGCTTCGCTCCGCATTAGTCGCCACAGCTACGGCGGTCGTCGAAGGAAAAGTTGGAATTGTATTAGGGTGCCGTAGGTTGTATTCCCTTAAACATTCAATGCAGTTAGACGATTTTGACGAAGATTTTCAGATTTTCCTTGCGGTCGACTCCCAAACCGACCATCTCCCGGTAGACGAAGAACGTCGAAACTGGGGTCTCGACGCATTGCGGCGAAAAGATATCGAGATTGCAGAGGCGGAAGGATTCTTCCGAAGCGAAGTGGTAGCCGCCTGCCAGAAGCTATTAGTTAGGTTCGATAAGTAACGTAGACGCATAATGCCAAAATCACTGTGGCCTACATTGACGACGCGGAGAAGTTTCTTGGTTGATTTGGATTTTACGAATATACTTGAGCAATTATGGATTATCAAAAATACATAACCATCGAGCCAAGCAAACGCGGCGGCAAACCTTGTATTCGCGGGCTTCGAATTACCGTTTACGAAGTCTTGGAATACCTTGCTTCCGAGATGACGGTCGAAGAGATTCTTGAGGATTTTCCTGACCTTACCCGGGACGATCTGAAAGCTGCAATTGCGTTTGCTGCTGATCGTGAACGCAGGCTAATGCAGGTGCCGATTGCCGCGTGAAGTTATTTTTTGACGAAAATCTATCGCATCGATTGGTTGCGAAATTGGCCGATCTATTTCCGAATTCGACCCATGTTCGTCTTGTTGGTCTTGAGTCGGCCGAAGATCCAAAGGTATGGCAATTAGCCGTAAGAGAAGATTTTGTCATCGTTTCAAAAGATTCGGATATGCACGACCGCAGTTTGCTGTTTGGCTTTCCGCCGAAGGTTATCTGGATAAGGCTTGGGAACTGTTCGACCAGAGAGGTTGAAAATCTTATCCGACGGGAATTCTTAAAGATAACTGAATTTGTCGAAGATGATTTTGCTTCGTTTTTGACTTTATCTTGATCTATTTTTCATGCAACAAAGCCTAATCACTATCGCCTACATCGCCGCGAGTGCGTTGTTTATTTTGAGCCTTGGCGGGTTGTCGCAGCAGACGACGGCGAGGCGTGGGAATCTGTACGGCATCTTGGGGATGCTGATCGCGTTGGTTGCGACGGCGGCCGGAATGCAGGTCGGCGGTCTGCCTGTGTTGGCGGCGGCGTTGATCCCGGGGTTGGTTATCGGTGCGATATTGGCCGCTCGTGTACAGATGACGTCGATGCCTGAACTGGTGGCGATGCTGCATAGTTTTGTCGGGCTGGCGGCGGTTTTGGTTGGGTTTGCGACCTATCTCGGCCCGCACAAGCAGATGTCGCCGGGTGAGAACACACTGCATCTGGTCGAGATCTTTCTCGGTGTCATTATCGGTTCGGTAACGTTTACAGGTTCCGTAATCGCGTTTTTGAAACTTCGCGGCACTATCGGCGGCAAGCCGTTCATGCTGCCGGGGCGGCATATCATTAATCTGATTATGCTTCTGGCAACGATCGGGCTCGGAGCGGCGTTTTTGATGTCGCCTGATACGCACGCAGGGCAATGGCCGCTGTTGATCGCGACGGTCTTGACGGGAATTCTCGGCGTTCACTTCATCATGGCGATCGGCGGTGCCGATATGCCGGTGGTCGTATCGATGCTCAACAGCTATTCGGGCTGGGCGGCGGCGGCGGCGGGCTTTATGCTGGGCAACGACCTGCTGATCATCACCGGTGCCCTCGTCGGCTCCAGCGGTGCGATCCTCAGCTACATCATGTGCCAGGGCATGAACCGATCATTCGTCAGCGTTATGCTCGGCGGATTCGGGACAGACAGCAGTTCGAGTTCGACCGGCGCCGCGGCTCCCGCCGGCGAGGTCCATTCGATCGAATCGCCCGCAGCAGCCGATCTCCTCCTGAACGCACGCAAGATCATCATCATTCCGGGCTACGGACTCGCCGTCGCACAGGCACAGCACTCGCTTGCAGAGGTCGTCAAGATCCTCAAAGCCAAGAACGTCGAGGTCAAATTTGCCATTCACCCGGTCGCCGGCCGCCTGCCCGGCCACATGAACGTCCTGCTCGCCGAGGCGAATATTCCGTACGACATCGTCTTTGAAATGGACGAGATCAACGACGAGTTCAGCTCGACAGACGTCGCGTGGGTCATCGGTGCCAACGACATCGTCAACCCCTCAGCGATGGACGACCCCGGCTCGCCCATCGCCGGCATGCCCGTCCTCCACTGCTGGGAAGCCCGCGACACCATCGTCATGAAACGCGGCATGGCCAGTGGCTACGCCGGCGTCGACAACCCTCTGTTCTACAAAGAAAACACGCTGATGCTGTTTGGAGATGCTAAGAAGGTGGTGGATGAGATACTGACGGTGATGCGAGGGTGATGAAGAGGTTTTTCATTTGCTTGATTCTTCTATTAATTGGCACCATTACGGCGGCGGCATGTACCTGCACGGATACGAGGGAATACTATTACAAAAAAGCAAAAATGATCTTCCAAGGCAAGATCGATTCGATCAGCACCGCGGATATGTTTAATGTGCGCAAAGCAACATTTTCCGTTCTCAAGAGATGGAAAGGTGGGGCTAAAGAAAAAGTTACGATATTTGTTGCGGATTCTGGCCCGTGCAGCGGTTTCAAGTTCCAGGAAGGAACGACATATCTTATCTATGCTAATCCAACCACGTACTACAGAGAAGGGAAAGAGTTTGCTTACGATATGTATGCGAGCTCGGATTGTGGTGTAAGCCGAGACATAAATGGCGAATACGCCAATGACGAGTACACCAAGAAGGTAATAAGGCAACTGGGCAGTCCTTGGTTCCGCTTCAAAGCGCGCTGGTGACCGTGGTAGGACCACGGAACTTGCGAAATAGCAACGCGACGAAGGCTTACTGCGATGCGATCCGACATTGGTTCAATGCAGTCTGGACGCCGTGTTACTTCTTTTATCTTCCTTTTTAGCGACGTAAATTCAGAAATGCATCTTTTATTTCGCAAATAAGACATTTATTTGGCGATCTTGATGGTAGCTGGGCACTGCGAAAGCCCTAACGACGTGTGCGACGGAGGAGCAATGGCTGCTGGGTTTATCTGGTCGTTGTCATTTATGGCGAGCGGTATTTTTGCAGTTATTGCAGGTATTTCGACTTGTGTAATTATCAGGCGTAAGACACGCATTCGCTGAATACGCCGCGTTAAAGAGTCTGTCGCCATCGAAACGGCCGCCCGCTTACGCAGGCGGTTCTGACAAATCCATCAAAGCCAGCCTTTCAACAACCTTCCCCTTCTCCAAATGCTTCTCAACGATCTCGGCGGCGTCTTCGGGCATGACTTGGCCGTACATTGTGCCGTCGGGGTAGACCATGACGGCGGTGCCGATGGAGCAGAATCCGATCGACCCGCATTCGGTGAGGACGACCTCGCCGAGCGGATTGCGTCCTTTTGATTCCTTGCCGTTACGAATGCCTTTCTCGGTGAGAATTCGTGAGAACTCGGCCATCACTTCCTGGCCGCCGACCGCCGCACAAGACGTGCCGGTGCAGACGAACACCTGCCGTTTGATCGGCGCTTTGAGCATCGGGGCGAGTTTTTCAAGCTGTTCGCGGTCGGTGATGAATTTTGGTTTTGCCATTCTATATTTATTTTGCCACGCCTTCGCAAAAATGGCATCAAACCACGTTCTGTTTGTGTTAAACTTCAACGGAAGTTACCGCATTAACCACGATGGCAGTCGGCATTATCATCCACATTACGGTCGGCACCGAGAAACGTACCGAGTTCTTTTCACAGGAAAGAATTCGGGTCGGCTCGGACGAATTGTGCGATCTACAGATCCATCGCCCTGATTCTAAGGGCGGTTCGATGTGGTTTGACCTTGATGACGCGGACGGAGCGTATCGCATCATCGATTTTGACGAGACGCTTGATCTCACGGTAAATGACAAGCCGATGCGGCGTTTCATCGCGATCACCGACGGAGATGTGATCGCAGTGGACGATTCGGACATCTCGTTCTCGTTCTTTTCGCTCGAGACCAAATCGTCGCTCATCACGACAAACCGCGAACAGCCGCACATCGCGCAATTCATCGAGGAAGCCGCTCTCGAATCCGCCAGCTCCGCCAAACGCGACGACGCAAAAGCATTTTTGAGAGAGTTCACGCGCGAACTCGCCCGCGAGATCTCGGTCACGACCAAACTCATCACGCTCGTTATCGTTCTCGGATTTATTACAGGAATTTTCTATATCGGATACGCCGTCAATCGAGAACTGAGCGAAAGCCGTAAGCAGGCCGAACAGCAAAGCCAGATCATCGCCAAGCTCGAAGACAAACTTGGCAGGACAAACGACCAGATCAGCGAACTCGACAAAACGAACAAGGACATGATGAAAACCGTGTCGCTCGCGCCAAACCTGCGTGTCGATTACGGTGGCGGCGTGTGTTTGATCGTCGGTGTTTATGATCTCGTCGATAAAAAGAGTGGCAAGGTCCTGCGTTATGCCGATCCGCAGGCTTACCGACCAAATCCGTACGAACCGACGCAGTCCGAGGACCCTTCACGGCCGGCTCCACAGCCACAGATCGGGCTTACGACCGAGGGCAACGGCTCGACGGTCGAATACGATTTTATCGGAACCGGTTTTCACGTTGGCCGCGGATATATCGTCACCAACCGGCACGTCGTCCAGCCTTGGGAAGAGGACGAAAACGTAAAACAGATGATGCAGGCCGCAAACGGCCGTGCGCGTTTGAAAAGGCTGGTTATCTACTTCCCCAATATCGCCACGCCGTTCCCGCTCAAGGTAAAACAACTTGGCACCAAAGACGACATCGGCATCGCAATGGTCGATGCTGCGTCGCTGCCCGCTGATCTGCCGGTTCTGCCGCTCGATTTCGATACCGAATCGGCCGCGATCGGCAAGACCGTCGTTACCATGGGCTATCCGAGCGGCCCCGACCGTTTGCTTGCGATGGTTGACGACGACGAAGCAAAATCGATCAACCAGCGCTTTGGCAATTCGCGTCAGAATCTGATCAATTTTCTCGCCCAGTCGCAAAAGATCGTCCCGCTTACCACGCAGGGAGCGATCACCGACCTCGATGCCAAGCGCATCGTCCATGACGCCAAAACTGCCGAAGGCGGCTCAGGCGCACCGCTTTTCGGCCAGGCCGGGAAAGTGATCGGCGTGAATTTTGGAGTTTTCACCGAAAACACCGCTGCCAACATGGCCGTGCCCGTAAGATTCGCGATCGAACTCCTTCGCAAAGCCGGTTGGAAAACGCCAGAGGAGATCCAGAAAGAATCCGAATCCCAAACCCAACTCGCCGCAAACGAGTCGAACTCTAATTCGTCACAGGTTAAAACTCCGTGATATAACGCCGACGTTAGCTGATATCGTATTCCGCCGATGGCTGATTTCGAGCATTGATCGTGGTTTGTTCGGCCATCAGCATGGTTTCGCCGCAGTCGTCGGACGCTTTGTGTTCGTCTGACTCGGAACGGCGTTTTGGCATCAAAAGGCAAGCAAATAGAGCAAGAACGCAAACTGCTGCACCGACCCAAAATACTGGGTGGATGGCTGCGGCCATTGCTTGCTGGAGGATGGTGAGGGTGTCAGGTGACAGTTCGGCCCGGGCGACCGGATCAATGAGGGCGTTCGGGTTTGAGGCAAATTCGGCGGCCTGTTTGGTGGTGATCGTGCTGCCTGGAACGGTGGCGACCTTCGTCAATTGCGAAGCCAGCCCGGCAGTTAAAACCGCTCCCATTATCGCTACGCCAAACGCCCCGCCGATCGCCCTCGAAAATTGATTGAGCGAAGTCGCAACGCCCAGTTGCGTACGCTCGACCGCCTGCTGCACCGCGATCAACAGCGTTAGCATCGTCAGCCCAAGTCCCGAACCGATCAGCACGAGATCAAGATATAGCAAGTATTGCGAGGTCTCGCGGCCAAACGTCGACATCATCACAAACCCGACAGTCATCACGATGAACCCGACGATCGTTATCACACGATAGCCGATCTCCAGCAGCAAACGCCCTCCGACGATCGACATCGTCACCCAACTTAGCATCAGCGGAGTGAGCAGCGAACCCGCTTTCGTCGCGGTCATTCCAAGAGCTCCCTGAGCAAACAAGGGAATAAACGATATCCCGCCAAACATTGCGATACCGCCGAGAAATCCTGCGGCAACCGAAACCGCGACCGTGCGATTGCGAAACAGCCCGAACGGAATGATCGGATCTTTCGCACGCGATTCGACCCAGCCGAACAACGCGAGCAGTACTCCGCCGCCCGCAAACAGCAGCAAATTTTCCGGTGCGAACAAAGCCGTCACCGAACCGCCGCCCTCGACCATCGCGAGCATCAAAATGCTGATCGCGAGCATCAACAACGCCGCACCCAGATAATCGATCACGGGTTTCTGAGTTTTCTTTGGTTCTTTTAGGGCAAATCCAATTATCAAAGCGGCAACGACGCCGACCGGCAGATTGATAAAAAAGACCCAACGCCACGATAGTTGGTCGGTCACAAACCCGCCGATCACCGGCCCGATCACACTGGATAAACCCCAAACGCCGCTAAAATACGCCTGCATTTTCGCGCGTTCTTTGAGCGTAAAGCTGTCGCCGATGATCGTCATACCAAGCGGCACGAGAGCACCGGCACCGAGACCCTGGATCGCGCGAAAAATGATCAATTGTTCCATCGACGTAGAAATTCCGGATAGCAACGTCCCGAGCAAAAACACGCTGATACCGATCTGATACAGCAATCGCCGGCCATACAGATCGGATAATTTTCCCCAGACCGGAACCGAAACCGTCGATGTCACAAGATACGCCGAAAACACCCAACTGTAATGATTTATCCCGCCAAGGGATGCGATAACCGTAGGCATCGCCGTCCCGACGACCGTCGCCTCGAGCGCCGCGATCGCCATTCCGGTCATCACACCGGCGACGACCGCCCACCGCCTGCGACTCGACATTTCCAGTGTTGGCTGCTCTTCGCCGATCTCTTGTATGTTTGAATGTTCTTCCACTTATCTATCCTACAAAATGAAAACAGACGCTTGTGTGCAATGCATTACAAATATTCGCTTTTATCTTTTTCACCGAGCTCGGCGATCTTGGCCATCAGGTGATCGGAGATCTCTTTGTGAGTGCGGATGGCGTCGCGCTTGGAATAAAACTCCGCGAGATCGATCTTCTCGCCAAACCAAATCCGCACTTTCGGCCCGCCCGTCCAGTTGCCCATTATCTGTTTTGGGAGATCGTTGCCCAGCCCCGCGATAAATACCGGAATTACCTGCGGATGGGCCGTGTAAATGACCTTGCCGATTCCCGGCTGCGCTGGCAGTAGGTCGTAAGTACCGCCTTCGAGATTGCGTTTGCCTTCCGGATGAAAACCGATGATATGGCCGTGCCCTTCTGAGCATAATTGCACGAGCCGACGCATCGAATATTTATCGAATTCGCGCTTTTTAGCTTCGCCCGCCTCGCGAAAGAACGGCGGATACATCGAAAACCAGCCCATCACCAGATTGACGAACCAGCCAAGCGGATTGTCGTAAAAAAACTTCGCCCGCACCGGGAAAAACAACGTCACAGGCCGCTTTGTCCGCCGAAAAATCACGCTCGAAACCGTATACATATCAAAGAACGAGCGGTGATTGGCAACGAGCACCAGCGGCGTATCGACATCGGCGTCTTCGACATTTTCGATGCCGTGAACGTTCATCAAGTTATAGGTTGCGAGATAGATCCACAACGAACCGATATGCCGCTGAAAAAACGTCATCAGCCGCTTCCACACGCCGAGGTTCATCCGGTGCGTCAGCCAAAAACCGGCCCGCTCGACCCGCGATATCGCTGAGATTTCGTCGCTACTTGGCAGCAAAACCAGCTCGGCCGAAGCCTTCGGAGTTATTTCAGTCGTTTCTGTCATTCCGCACGCTCAAAGCAAACGGTAATTTTATCATTTTTGCGTGACTGTGAAAGGCTCGTCGACCGGGTTTTTCTGTGGACAGTTGCGAAATTATTTTGTATTATTGCGTTTTCAAGATTATTTACATTTACAACGAAGTACGATCCCTCTTTTCGTTTCAAAAAACGTCCGACAAAGAGGTGGAATTTATATCAGCCACCGTCATTAATTGTTCGCTAAAGGAGATAGTTTTATGTTCGCGAAAAAGCACTATTGCTTGGTATTAAGTATTTTGATGCTGATCGGGCTTGGCGGTTCTGCCATCGCCGGCACATCGTCAGACCGCGTCTGGCATCAGATCGACGACACGGAGATCAGCCGTCGCCCGGCCCAACGCACACGTACACCGCAAGAGTACGGCACATTCAAATTGGATAAGGCCAATCTGGAAACCATACTTTCGGCTGCACCTGAGGAATTTACTCAGAGTAGCAATAATACGGTCCTTGAAATTCCTATGCCGGGCGGCGGTTTTGCCAAGTTCAGCATAGTGCATTCGCTCGTCGTAGAGCCCGGCCTCGCGGCTAAGTACCCCGAACTCGGACGCACCTACAGCGGCCAAGGCCTTGATGACCCCACGGCGACCGTCCGTTTGGACTTTTTGCCAACCGGATTTCACGCGATGATCCTCTCGCCCAACGGTACTGTGATGATCGATCCGTATGCCGTCGGTGATACCGAAAACTACGTCAGCTTTTTCAAACGCGATCTGCCCAAAATGGACAATTGGCGTTGCGAACCTGGCCCTAAAGGATTTGAATCGATCTACGATATTGATAAATTTCAGGCTCCCGATGCGTCAACAAACGACGTTACGTCAGGCACCACGCTTCGTACGTATCGTCTCGCCCTCTCGGCTGACCACGAATACACTGCGGCGGTCGGCGGCAATACCATCGCCGGTTCACTGGCCGCAATGGTCCTGATCATGAACCGCGTCAACGGTGTTTACGAACGCGACCTCGCCATCCGAATGGTGATGATCGCCAACAATAATTTGATCGTATACGCCAGCGACCAGTTGTGCGGCGGTGTTGCTTGTACAAATGCTAACGATCCGTATACCGACAACGACGGCGTCACGATGCTCTCGCAAAACCAAACGAACACCAATACTGTTATTGGTGCCGCGAACTACGACATCGGCCACGTTTTCTCGACCGGCGGCGGTGGCGTTGCTAGTCTTGCAGTTCCATGCGGAGCTTCGAAAGCTCAAGGTGTTACAGGATTGCCGAATCCGGTCGGCGACGCATTCGCGATCGACTATGTAGCCCACGAGATGGGGCATCAGTGGTCATCAAATCATACTTTCAACGGCAATGTAAGCAATTGCGGCGGAGGCAACCGTTCGAGCACTAACTCATACGAGCCCGGCAGCGGGATCACGGTCATGGCGTACGCCGGGATCTGCGGTAATCAGGATCTCGCACCGCACAGTATCGATACTTTTCACGTTCGCAGCCTTGAGGCTATCGTCACGTACAGCCAGGTCAATAATGGCAATACGTGCTCGGCGCAGACCGCGACCAACAACACTCCGCCAACTGTTACCGCCGTCACGGCCGGGCCGTACAATATCCCCAAACAGACGCCTTTCGCGTTGACCGCATCGGCGAGCGACGTTAATGGCGATACCGTAACGTTTGACTGGCAGCAATATAACGCCGGTGGCGCTGCCGGTGCGGCGACCTTGGTACCCAATGACGACACCGATGGTGTTGCAAGGCCACTGTTCCGCAATTATGCACCAACGGTAAGCGGAACCCGTTATTTCCCGTCATTAACCTACATTCTTAACAACGCAAACGTACCGCCAGCTACGCTCGGCTCCTGCCCTGCAGGTCCATGTTTGCTGGGTGAGAGAATGTCATCAATGACGAGGACGATGAACTTCCAAGTTGTTGCCCGCGATAACCGTGTGAACGGCGGCGGCATTAATTCCGCAACCGTCGCGGTCAACGTTGATGCGGGTTCGGGCCCGTTTGCCGTTACCGCTCCGAATGCAGCGACGACATTTGCCGGTAATTCGACCCAGACCATCTTATGGAGCGTAGCAAATACAACAGCGGCCCCGGTCAGTGCGGCAAACGTCAAGATCTCGTTCTCGTCAGATGGCGGACAGACCTTTCCGACCGTACTCGCCGCAAGCACGCCAAATGATGGATCTCAGACGGTTACGATCCCGAATATCGCAACGACAACGGGACGCATCAAGATCGAAGGCGAAAACAATATCTTTTTCGACATCAATGATGCCAACTTTACCGTTACGGCTTCGGTCGCAAATGTTTTTCGTGCTCCGTTCGACTACGACGGCGATGACAAGACCGACCTTTCGATCTTCCGCCCGAGCCCGGGCGAGTGGTGGTATCAGAAATCATCGACCGGCACTGTCGCAGCGGCAGCATTTGGCTCGTCAAGCGACAAGATCGTCCCGGCTGATTTCACTGGCGACAACAAGACGGACTTTGCGTTCTGGCGTCCTTCGACCGGACAGTGGTTCGTGCTTCGTAGCGAGGATTTCTCGTTCTTTGCGTTCCCGTTCGGAACGACCGGCGACACACCAGTCACGGGCGATTTTGATGGTGATGGCAAAGCCGATCCTACCATTTTCCGTCCTTCGACGCTGACCTGGTTCATACAGAAATCAACCGGCGGCACGGATATTGTCAGCTTCGGTTCGACTGGCGACAAACCTGTGATCGGCGACTATGACGGCGACGGCAAAGCCGACATCGCGATCTATCGTCCGTCAGCCGGACAATGGTGGATCCGCCGCAGCAGCACCGGCGTTGTATTCGCGGCCGCATTTGGCTCGACCGCCGACAAACCGGTCCAGGGCTACTTTACGGCAGACAACAAAACCGACATGGCGTTCTGGCGTCCGTCGACCGGTGAATGGTTCGTTTTGAGAAGCGAAGATTTCTCATTCTATTCATTCCCGTTCGGCACGTCGACCGATATTCCGGCTCCGGGCGACTACGATGGCGATGACAGATTTGACGCTGCCGTCTTCCGCCCGTCGACCAGCACGTGGTTTGTCCAACGCAGTACCGCTGGTACTTTGATCCAGGCTTTCGGAGCATCCAGCGATCTTCCGACGCCTAATGCTTATGTTCCCTAAACAAGAGAACATAAAATAGTAAAGCGGAGTGGACCAAAATCCACTCCGCTTTTTTTTCGAATATCGCTTGCCGTTTACCTGTAAACGCTCGAAACAAACTTACCGCTCATAAACGACGCCGGATCGATCTGGCTCTGCAGCACAACACCTTTGTAATCCCCGCTCAAAAGCATCATCGCCGACTCGCACAGCGGAGCAGCTGTCGTCGTCTGTATCGCTCGCAAGTGACGTCCATTGATCTCAAGCGGCTCGACAAAATAAGCCTTTTCGAGCATTCGCCGACGCCCGCGCGAATCAAACCCGTCAACCGACGCGTGCACCAGCACCATATCGTCCTCGACCGAAGGCACCGCCTGCAGCATCGCGTCCTGCAAACGGTCCGGCAGATCGGCGTCCTTCGGCAGCTTTTTGACAAGTGACTCGACCCAATCGTAATGCCCCACATAACGAAGCGTCTTGTAATCGAGCTGTTTCGCCCTGCCTTCAAAGAAATCAGGCAGATCGGCCGCACCGCCCGAGGTCAGGTCGGCCTCGTAAGTGCGGGCACCGATAACGATCGTCTCGCGTGCAGACAATGCCGGACGCTCGGTGATCGCATGATCGCGGATCACACGCGAATTCTTAACATATTCCGTCGCCACGCCGATAGGCGACCACGTAAAACCGTAAAAATGCGGGGCGTGTGCGTGTGCGGTCAGAGCACCGACCTTCATCCCGACGCGTTCGACGTTTTCGTTCTCGTATTTGGCGACGAAATCGTGATAAAGCTGCATCGCCTTGACGTTAATAAATCCGGGAGCAAGGCCAGTCTGCAAAATAAATCCCGTGTCGGCGTTCGCCGCCATCGCCATGATCTCGTCGGTTTCGGCGACGTATTCGGTCAGATTCGCGTAATGAAACTTAAAATCCACCGCAAACCGCGCCATCCGCGGAGCCTGCCCGCCCGGCGAACAATCGAGCAGCACATCGGTTCGCTCAAACGCTGCCTTCATCGCGTCGTTAATGCCGTCACGCGACATCACGACGGTCTCGACTGCCGTGGTTTTTTCCGAATTCCCCTTGACCAGTTCGACCGCCTTTCGCAAACTGTCCTCAGATACATCGCCGAGGATCACGGTAGTCTCAAAATCGCACCATTCCCTCAGCAAAAGAGCCGCCGCCTCACCGATCCCACCGGACCCGGCAATAAATATAGTTTTTGTCATAAATGGAACTTATGCGTGGGAAAGTCTAAGTTATCCAACATTTTACAAAACAAAAGCCGGCATTGCTAATCAGCAAAACCGGCTTTATTTTTGGAGTTTTGAAAGATGATTATTCAATATTAAAATACTTAGCATCGGGATGATGGATGACGATCGCCGACGTCGATTGCTCGGGTTCGAGCATAAATTCATCGGTCAGTTCGACACCGATGCGTTCCGGTTCGAGCAATTCAAACAGCTTTGTCTGGTCCTCGATATTCGGACACGCGGGATAGCCAAAACTAAAGCGCGATCCCTGATAACCCTGATGGAAAAGCTTCGTCATCTCGGATGCATCAGCCCCGGCGATCCCGAGTTCCTCACGGATACGCTTGTGCCACATCTCCGCCAGAGCCTCCGCCGATTCGACCGACAGCCCATGAAATAGCAGATAATCCGTGTAATTGTCCGACTTAAACAGCTTCGCCGAATGCTCGCTCGCCTTGCGGCCCATTGTTACGAGGTCAAATGCAACGACGTCGATCTGGCCCGAATCGACTGAAGCAAAATAGTCCGCCAGACACAGATTCTTACCGCCTCGCTGTTCGACCGCCTGTCGCGGGAATGTAAACCGCATCCGCTCCGTCTTTTCATCGTCCTGATAAATGATCAGATCGTTTCCCGAAGACTGACAGGGAAAATAACCATAAACGAGGTTTGCCTCAAGCAGTTTCTCGCGGATCGCCTGCGTTTTGACCTCGGCAAATTTTGGATAGACTGTCTCCTCAAGTATCGCGTCATACTCTTCCTTCGACTTTTTACCCTGCTTATATTGCCACTGCCCCTTGAACAAAGCGGTCTCGTTAATAAAATCGAAGACCTTGGTCAGATCGCCGATCTCTACTACCTTCGATCCGTAAAACGGAGCCCTCGGCAATTGGTCGAGCACCGCGACATCCGACCGGTTCGTATGCGTCGTATCGCCCACCGCCCGCGTCGAAACCCGCGCCGCCGCCGTTCCCAGCTTCGCGTCCTCACCAACCAGATCCTCCGCGTCAGCGACCGTGACAACATCCGTGTCCACGCCGCCCGCCGCAGTCCCGACAGGTTGGGATTCTGACTCGCTTCCGGCTCCGGCAACTTGGAACTTGGAACTTTGAATTTGGAACTCTTCACCGGAGGTGAGTTCATCCATGGCGTGCAGACCATCAAAAGCGTCGCGGGCGTAAAACAGCTTGCCGTCAAATAGCGGTATCAGATCGGCATCGACGTAACGCCGATTGAGGGCGGCCCCGCCAAGTATGACTGGCGTTTTTATGCCGCGTTCGTTCATCAATTCGAGATTGTCGCGCATGATGAGCGTGGATTTAACGAGCAGACCGCTCATCCCGATCGCATCGCAATTCGCTTCCTCAGCGGCCCGGAGAATATCATCGATCGGCTGTTTGATGCCGAGGTTAATTACCTTGTAGCCGTTGTTGGTGAGGATAATATCGACCAGATTTTTGCCGATGTCATGCACATCGCCCTTGACCGTCGCGAGCACGAGCACGCCCTTGTTCGATCCCTCGACCTTTTCCATGAATGGTTCAAGAAACTTAACTGCTGCCTTCATCGACTCAGCCGATTGCAGCACGAACGGCAATTGCATCTGCCCCGAACCAAAAAGTTCACCCACCGTTTTCATACCATCAAGCAAAAGGTCATTGATGATCTCAAGCGGCGGATAGGTTTCGAGAGCGAGCTTTAACGAGTCTTCCAGCCCTATGCGTTCGCCGTCGATGATGTGATGTTTCAACTTTTCTTCGATCGGCAAATTCGAGATGTCAGGCTTGATCGACTGTGCCGATTTGCCCTGAAACATATTCGAAAAATCGCCGAGCGGATCATACGTACAAATGTCGCCGTCAAACTTTCTACTGTCGTAGATCAGATCGCGTGCCGTGTCGATCTCAAGTTCGCTAAATCTCATTAGCGGCAAGATCTTCGAAGCATTTACGATCGCCGAGTTCATTCCCGCATCGACACAATCGTGCAAAAATACGGAATTCAGCACAACGCGAGCAGCGGGATTTAGGCCGAACGAGATGTTCGAAACGCCAAGGATAATATTCGCGTCCGGCATTTCCTCATGGATCTGCCTGATCGCATTGATCGTCTCGACCGCGTTCTTGCGGTCTTCCTCGATTCCCGTAGAGATTGGCAGAGCGAGCGGATCAAAGAAAATATCGTGCGATTCGATGCCGTATTCCACCGCCTGTTTGTAGGCACGACGGGCGATCCGCACCTTGTCGTCAAACGAGCGAGCCATACCCGCTTCGTCGATCAGGCCGACGACAACGCCGGCACCAAAGCGTTTTGCGAGGTCGAGGACTTTCAGAAACCGCTCTTCGCCGTCCTCGTAATTTGTTGAATTTAATAGGCTTTTGCCGCCCGCGTGTTCGAGCCCGGCTTCCATCTTTTCCCATTCGGTCGAATCGAACATCAGCGGGATTTTCACCGCTGTCGCGAGTCGGGAAGCCAGTTCGTGCATATCCGCGACGCCATTTCGACCTACAAAATCGACGTTGACATCGAGAATATGAGCACCCTCTTTTTCCTGTGACTTCGCAAGCGACACCAACCCGTCCCAGTCCTCCGCGTCGAGCAGATCACGCATCTTCTTCGATCCCGAAGCATTTACCCGCTCACCGACGATCAAAAACGAAGCGTCCTGCGTATACGGCTGTTGAAAATAGATCGACGAAGCCGACGGCGTCAGCTTCGCACCACGCTCCTTCGGCGAAACGCCCGACAGACGCTCGACCACCTGACGCAGATGCTCAGGCGATGTACCGCAACATCCGCCGACGATATTCGCGCCAAAATCGTTTGCAAAATGCTCGACCTGAGCCGCAAAACTCTCCGGCGTCTCGTCGTAATGTTGCTTGCCGTCCTTTACCTCCGGCAAACCGGCGTTTGGCAAAACCGAGATCGGGATCGGTGAATTTTCGCAGAGATACCGGAAACTGTCCGCCATGTGCTTCGGCCCCGTGCCGCAGTTCATGCCGATAACATCGATCGGAAACGGCTCAAGCGCGGTCAATGCCGCACCGATCTCGGTCCCGTTAAGCATCGTCCCAAATATCTCGATCGTAACCGAAGCGATCACAGGTAACTTGATCTTCGTCTTTTCAAAATGCTCAAAAATTGCCGCCAGTGCAGCCTTTGTTTGCAGCAGGTCCTGACAAGTCTCGACCATCAAAAGATCGCTGCCGCCGTCCACAAGTCCTCGAACCTGCTCGACATACGCGGCTTTCAGATCGTTATATGTAATATGCCCGAGCGTTGGCAGCTTCGTCCCCGGCCCGATCGAACCGGCGACAAAACGCGGTTTGTCGTAAGTCGAATAACCGCTCGCGACGCGTTTCGCCAGCTCCGCCGCCTTAAAATTAACGTCGTAGGTTTTGTCCGCAATGCCAAACTCGACCAGCACCACTTCGCTGCCGCCAAAACTGTTTGTCTCGATCACATCGCACCCGACATCCAAAAACGCCGAATGCACCGTCTCGATAGCGTCAGGCCGTGTGTAAAGCAGGTTTTCCGAGCAGTTCTCAAAATTCGGCCCGCCCCAATCCTCGATCGGCAAACTCAGCGACTGCAAATACGTCCCCATCGCACCGTCGAAAACGATGATCTTTTCTTTCAACAGATCTAAAAAATTCTGGCTCATAGCACTTTTTTAGCAAATTACCGGCTGCTTATCTGAAAAATATTCCCTTCGGGATCGGCTCCGTCGCATAGCTCTATCTCGCCATACCGGACGATCTCATTCATCCGCAACCCGTTTTCTATCAAATATTTACGGTCACGCTCGACATCGTCTGAGCGAAAAACAAATTTGACGTACGTATCCTCGCGTTTTTGATATTCGCCGCCGCCCGAGCGGTATTGTTCGGGCAAAATATGCAAACAGATCTCGCAACCACCAGCGGCAAAACAAACAAACCCCGCATCACCGCCCGGCAATTTGTCGAGGCCTAAAACTCCGCCGTAAAACGCCGACATCCGGTCGATATGATCGACAAACAAAATTATCCGCGAGACCTCTGCTTTCATAGCATTCGTTACGAAAAATGCATTTCTGACCTAATTCTTGAGTTTCGCCTTGCTACCCAACCTTTCTGCGATCAACGACCTCAATTCTACAATTTGCCCCTCACTTTCGAAAAATCGTTTCGGTACCGGATAAAAGATATTTTCTTGCGGGAAGAAAACAAAATCGTTCGAAGTTTCAACGATTTTAACGTATCGTTCCCAGTTCATCCGGCCTGAAGCGGTCAAACCCGTTTCCACTCCATCTTCATCAAATCTGTACTGGGAGCCTTGAGCGAGATTAGCAAGTTTTTTTGCACCACGTCTGATCATAAAATACGACTGGCCCGCAATCCCTATCGGCAACACTGCTAGTAAGATATAAGTAATAAATCGCGTATCATTCGACGGGTCTCGTGGACGGACATTAGCGATGTAAAAAGTCACAAACCCGAGAATAATTACGAATCCCGAAATTACGATGGCGAGCCTCTTCCACCGAAACCACAAAAGGACCAGACGAAAGTCCTCGGCAGCGGGTTTCCCCCATATAGAAATGTTCCGTCCTTCCATTATTCGATAAGAATTAAAAAAAACTCTATGCCAAACAAGCACAGAGTTTCGTAATCTTTCGTTCGACTCTTTGCTGTTTAGCGGGTTATTTTACGTGGCCGCAAGTTGCAATAACTCACCACATCAAACATCAGTTTATATTTTCGCCCCTTTTACGTCAATTCGCCGCCACCATGAGCTGTTCGGTGGTGACGTAATAATTGCGGTCGACCACCACCGAAGCGATGTTCGCCGGAAACGCCTGCGTTTTGGCCGTCTGCCCCGGCGTCAAGGTCACTACCTGGCCGTTAACGGTGACGCGGATCGGCATCGCAAATCCGTCAACGACGTTGCCGTACGAATATGTCAGCGTCTTGCCGTCAGTGCCGTAGCGAAAAACCGGCACTTTGACCGTCCGTAGATACTGATCGAATATTTTGCTCAGATCGATCCCGGCGCGTTTCGAGATGTACGATTCGACCTGTGCGGTCGTCACGGTCTGGTGCCAGAATTCCGAGTTTATCCCGCGCAGTATCGAACGCCATTTCTCATCGTCATTTACGATCTGCCGGATCGTGTGCAGCAGATTGCCGCCCTTGTAATACATATCGCCCGAGCCCTCGCGGTTCGCTCCGTACGTGCCGATGATCGGCGTGTCGTTTCGAATGTTGCGGCGGGTGCCGATTATGTAATCTTCAGCGGCTTTTTTGCCAAACCAGTATTCGGTGAACAGTCCTTCCGAGTAGTTCGTAAACCCCTCGTGGATCCACATATCGGCGGCGTCCTTCATCGAGACGTTGTTCCCAAACCACTCGTGTCCCGATTCGTGAACGATAATAAAATCCCACTTGAGCCCGACACCGGTCCCGCTCAGGTCGCGGCCGCGATAGCCGTTCATAAACCAGTTGCCGTACGTCACCGAACTCTGGTGTTCCATTCCGAGATATTCGACAGCGACGAGCTTGTAACCGTCCTCATAAAACGGATATTTGCCAAACCAGTGCTCAAAGGCCTTGAGCATTCTCGGCACTTCCTTAAAATGCTCCATCGCCTTCGCTTTCTGCTGTTCTAGCACATAATAGCTCACATCCAGCGAACCGCCTTCGCCGGCAAATTTTTCGTTCCACGTGACGTAGTTGCCGATGTTCGCGTTGATCCCGTAGTTATTTATCGGATTTTTGACCTGCCAGTGAAAGGTCTTCGTTTTTGCTTTTACATCGTGATCGACGCCAAGCAGACGGCCGTTCGAGACATCAAATAGGTCCTCGGGGACGGTAATATTTACGTTGACACCGCGATCCGGCTCGTCATAGCCGATGTCCTTATTGGGCCACCAAATGCTCGCCCCTATGCCCTCACAAGATGTGTTGATAAACCAATTACCGAGATCATCATGCGCCCATTGCACACCGCCTGTCCACGGCGGATTTGTCGCGACGGTTGGCCGGCCTTCGTACCAGATCGAAACCTTGTCCTCGACGCCTGCGGATAATTCTTTGTCAAACATCAGCCAATAAACATTGCCCTCACGCTCAAATTTGACGTCGGCGCCGCCATGCGTCACTTTTGTAATATTGAGCGGCGTCTGCAGATCGATCTGCATTTTGCTTCCCGCTTTCAGAGTCTTAAATGTAATAATGTTCGACCCCTTGATCGCCCTCGTTTCCGGCATGAATTCGACCGAAAGATCATAGTGTAAAACGTCCCACCACTCACGCTCCGGTGTGATCGTTCCGCGAAGCGTTTCGGCCCGCGTGACCGGCGTTTCCTGTGCGAAAATCCCATCCGCCGAGACAAAACAAACAATTGCGAGAACAAGTACAAAGATCTTTGCTTTCATAGGTTTAACGAGTTGGCATTCGCGCCGAAATCCACATTATTTAGATGTTATACGTACTATATCGCGACAAAGTTAAATCTGGCATCCTAAAAAATATCTGCAAGAAACTTTTTAAGGTGCCGTTCTCCAGATTACAC
>Ga0209023_10002338_pt1 | contig 23938 bp, 22 predicted proteins | sample LakOneMetagenome_FD_187468 | JGI IMG/M metagenome (GOLD analysis project Ga0209023, IMG submission 187468) | Freshwater and sediment microbial communities from Lake Erie, Canada (SPAdes) (version 2) | ecosystem: Environmental > Aquatic > Freshwater > Lentic | place: Lake Erie, Canada... | reverse complement strand
CCGACGATCTGCTCGACGATGTCCTCGATCGACACCAGCCCGTCGGTGCCGCCATATTCGTCGACCACCAGAGCCAGATGGATGCGCGAGGCCTGCATCTGCGCCAGCAGGTCGATCGCCCGCATCGACGGCGGCACGTACAACAGCTTGCGGATGATGTTGGCCTCACTGAGCGGCAGCGCGAGGTCGACCGCGCGCAGGTCGAGGCCGGCCGGAAGGGGCTTCTTTCGCTTGGCCTTGCTGGGGACCCCGCCGCGCGCCTTCACGGTCATGAACGCCAGCAGGTCGCGGATGTGCACGATGCCTTCGGGATCGTCGAGCGTTTCGTTGTAGACCACGAGGCGCGAATGCGCCGCGCTCTCGAACAGGCTCATCAGTTCGCCGAGCGGAATGTCGCGCTTGACGGCGACGATGTCGGCACGGTGGATCATCACGTCGGCGATGCGTCGCTCGTGCAGGCCGAGGATGTTGCGCAGCATGGTGCGCTCGATGGCGGAAAAACCGACATCGTCGGGCGTCGAGGCGTCGAGCACGACCTGCAGGTCGTCGCGGACCGATCCGGGCTTCCAGCCGAACAGAGTGCGGATCGCGCGCAGCAGCCAGTTGTCGGCAGCCGGCCGCAGCACTTCGCCTTCCTGCACCACGGCGGGCAGGTTGCGGCTGGCATTGTCCTGCGCGGGATCAGGATCCGGCATGTCAGGTCACCCGGTCCGAGTAAGGATCGGGAATGCCGAGTTGCGCGAGAATCTCGGTCTCGAGGCTTTCCATCGTCTCGGCGTCGTCGTCGTTCTCGTGATCGTAGCCGATCAGGTGCAGGAACCCGTGGACCGCCAGATGAGAGAGGTGATGGTCGAACGGCTTCTGTTCTTCATCGGCCTCTCTGCGCATCGTCTGATACGCGATCGCGATATCGCCGAGCATGCGCGGGGCGTCGGCCGGCGCGCCGGCAGGCGGCTGCAGCGCCGGGAACGACAGCACGTTGGTCGGCTTGTCGATGCCGCGCCAGTTGTTGTTGAGCGTGCGGATTCCGGAATCGTCGGTCAGCATCACAGCCAGTTCAGCTTCGCCGACATCGGCATCGGCGAATTCGGCCGCAGCCTCGATGGCGCGATGGATCACCGCCTCGGCGTCGGGCTCGGTCTGCCAGCAATCGGCGACGACGAGGACTTCGGTGAGTGGAAGGACGGAAGACACGGGCGATCCAGAGATTTGCGATCCAGCGATTGGCGTAGTCGGGTTTTGCATTTCAGCATTCAGGGTGCGACCCGGATCTGCCTGAGGCAGTTCCGGGCGAAAATGGTTCGATCAAGAGCGGCCGGTTGCCGGCTTCTGCGGCAATCCCTCATAGGCGGCGACGATTCGCGCCACCAGTTCGTGCCGGATGACGTCTTCGGCGGTGAATTTCACCTGCGAGATGCCCTCGACACCGTCGAGCAGCCGGGCAGCCTCTGCCAGTCCCGAGGTCTGGCCGGGCGGCAGGTCGACCTGCGACGGATCGCCGGTGATGATCATGCGGCTGTTCTCGCCGAGCCGCGTCAGAAACATCTTCATCTGCATCGACGTGGTGTTCTGCGCTTCGTCGAGAATGATCGCGGCATTGGTCAGCGTGCGGCCGCGCATGAACGCCAGCGGCGCGATCTCGATCTCGCCGGCCTGCAGCGCCCGCTCCACGATCCGCGAGTCCATCAGGTCGTACAGCGCGTCGTAGATCGGACGCAGATAGGGGTCGACCTTCTCGCGCAGATCGCCGGGCAGGAAGCCGAGCCGCTCGCCGGCCTCGACCGCGGGCCGCGACAGGATGATGCGATCGACTTCCTTGCGCTCGAACAGTTGGGCGGCATGCGCCACCGCAAGCCAGGTCTTGCCGGTGCCGGCGGGGCCGACGCCGAACACCAGTTCGCTGCGCTTCAGCGCGCGGATGTAGGAATCCTGCGCGGCGGTGCGGGCCCGCACCGGGCGCTTGCGCAGGTTGATGGTCTCGAACTGGTTCTTGGCGGTCTTGGGATCGAATTCGAACAGCGAGCCCTGCGCGATCACGGCGCGGATCGCGCCCTCGACGTCGCCCTGCGCCAGCTCCTGGCCCTTGGTTGCCTGCGCATATAGCGTCTCGAGCACGCGCCGCGCGGCGTCGCAGCCGTCGCGCGAGCCGGCGATGGTGATGTGGTTGCCGCGGGAATCGACGACGACGCCGAGCCGCCGTTCGATCAGTGCGAGATTCTGTCCGTAGGGACCGACGAGGGCGGAAGCGGCGCGGTTGTCGTCGAAGTCGATGACGACCTGGGTTTCGGGCGGAATTTGCATGTCGCGTTCAAATTTGCGGCTGGGAGCGAGGGAAGGTGAATCCGATGCGCTTTTGGGCAAGGATTTCAGGCTCCGGTTGTCATGTGAGGACGGGGTGAGGCAGGCCGCATAGCGGGTGTCGCGAGTTCGCCGAGCAGGCTGTAGCGCTCGAGGCTGTCGATTCTGACCGGCAGCACCTGTCCGATGATGTCAGGCGAAGCGAACACATGCGCGGGCTGCAGGTAAGCGGTACGGCCGACGATCTGGCCGGGATTGCGCGCTGCGCGCTCGAACAGCACATCGACGGTGTTGCCAATCATGGCCTTGTTGAAGGCCGATTGCTGAGCGTCGATCAATTCCTGGAGCCGCACCAATCGCTCGTCCATCTCTGCCGCTGACGCCGTCTCCTGCATGTCCGCCGCCGGCGTGCCGGGCCGCGGCGAATATTTGAACGAATAGGCGCCAGCGTATCCGATTTGCATGACAAGCGCGAGGGTCGCGGCAAATTCTTCCTCGGTTTCACCGGGGAAGCCCACGATAAAATCCGAAGAAAACGCAATGTCTTGGCGGGCCTCGCGAAAACGGTCGATAACCCTGCGGTAATCGTCGGCGGTATGCTTGCGGTTCATGGCCCCGAGAATCCGGTCGGAACCGGATTGTACCGGCAGATGCACGAACGGCATCAGCGCAGGCAGATCGCGATGTGCTGAAATCAGCGAATCATCGACGTCACGGGGGTGGCTGGTGGAGTAGCGCAGCCGCACGATGCCCTTAATTTCGGCCAGCCGGTGCAGCAGGCGGCCGAGCGGCCAGGTTTTTCCGTCCGGGCCTTCGCCGTGATAGGCGTTGACGTTCTGCCCGATCAGCGTGATCTCGCGCACGCCGTTGTCGGCGAGCCGCATCACGTCGTCGATGATTTTGGCCACCGGCCGCGACACTTCCGAACCGCGCGTATAGGGCACCACGCAGAAGGTGCAGAACTTGTCGCAACCCTCCTGCACGGTGACGAACGACGAAATGCCTCGCGCACGGATTGCCGCGGGCTTCGGGTCTGGCAGGAAGCCGAACTTGTCCTCGACCGGAAATTCCGTCTCCAGCGCGCGGCCTTGTTCCTTCGCGCGTGCCAACAGCTGCGGCAGATGGTGATAGCTCTGCGGCCCGACCACGACGTCGACGGCAGGCGCGCGACGGATGATTTCTGCGCCTTCGGCCTGCGCGACGCAGCCGGCGACGGCAATGCGCATCTCGCGGCCGTTTTGCGCGGCTTCGTCTTTGGCGACCCGCAGCCGACCGAGTTCGGAGTAGACCTTTTCGGACGCCTTCTCGCGGATATGGCAGGTGTTGAGGATCACCAGATCCGCGTCTTCAACGCTGGCGGTCTCGACAAAGCCCTCGCCCGCCAGCGTGTCCACCATGCGCTGCGCATCGTAGACGTTCATCTGGCAGCCATAGGACTTGATATGCAGCTTGCGCGGCGGCGTCATGGAACCTGGATAAGGGGCTGGAACGGCGCCAATGCGGCGCCCACGCAATCGAGTGGGTCAATTATAGCCTAAATGGCCGGAAATCCAGCGACTTGCACCGGTCATTCCGGGCCTAATCGGCCCCAATCCGCGCCATCAGATCAGGTAATTGCCGCATATCGTCGAAGGCCAGGGCCGCGCCCGCGGTCTGCAGCGTGGCGGCGGTGTCGGGACGGCAATGGCTGCCGCCGTGATAGCCGAACACCGTCATTCCCGCGGCGCAGCCGCCGGTGACGCCGGCCACGCTGTCCTCGATCACGAGACATCGGGCAGGCTCAACTTTCATCTGTTCGGCCGCGAACAGGAACAGATCAGGCGCGGGCTTGCCGGACTTGACCTGCGATCCCGAGAAGATGTTCGGCGCAAAGCGCGTGTAGAGACCCACCCGCGACAGCGACGTAAAGATCTTTTCATGCACGGCGCTGGAAGCCACGCAGGTCCGCGCGCCGATGGCATCGAGCGTCTCGTGCATGTGCGGAATCGCTTCGACCGATTCTGCGAGAGCCGCAAACAATGTCTTTTGCCGCTCGAGTTCGTAGGCGGGCGCCAGCGGCCGCCCGAGTTCCTGCTCGATCTCACGAGTCGCATCGTGCGTCGTGCGTCCAAGGAAGCGCTGACGTACCTGCTCGGCCGTGATCGGATAGCCGTAGCGGGTGAGCGTGTCGGCATGCACGCGGCAAGAAATGACTTCGCTGTCGACCAGCACGCCGTCGCAATCGAAAATGATGAGATCGATGCAGCTCAAGATTTACACGCGCTCAAGACTTGTCGTCGTCGAGCGGGACGCAATAAAGCTCCAGCCGGTGATCGACCAGCTTGTAGCCGAGCTTGCGGGCGATCTCGGCCTGCAATTTCTCGATTTCCTCGGAGGTGAATTCGATCACCTTGCCGTCGCGCAGATTGATCAGGTGATCGTGGTGGCTGTCGGGCATCTGCTCGTAGCGCGCGCGGCCTTCGCGGAAATCATGCCGCTCGATGATCCCGGCGTCCTCGAACAATTTGACGGTGCGGTACACGGTCGAGATCGAGATCTTGTCGTCGACCGCGACGCAGCGCCGGTAGAGTTCCTCGACGTCGGGATGGTCGACCGAATCCGCCAGCACCCGCGCGATGACGCGGCGCTGCTCGGTCATGCGCATGCCGGTGGCGGCGCAACGCGCCTCGATGCCGGTATTCCTGTGCGCAGGCGGGGATTTCAGTTCGGGCATGGGTCTGGAGGCCTTGAAGAACAGGTCGGGGTGTTGTGCCACCGACCGCATATTACGACAAGTCGCGTCGCATCAGAAGGGCATTCAATTGCTCGCCGCCGGGCTGCTGATAATAGCGTTCCCGGCGTCCAACCACGCCGAATCCGGCCCATTCGTACAATCGCCGCGCCGGTTTGTTATTTTCCTCGACCTCGAGAAATATCGTGCGCACGCCGCGGCCGGCGAGATGGCCCAAATGCGTCATCAGAAGATTGCGTGACAGGCCGCGGCCGCGCTGGTTCTCATCGATGGCAATGGACAAGATCTCGGCTTCGTCGGCGGCGAGGCGCGACACCGCGAAGCCGATGATCCGGCGTCCCTGCCGCAACCGATGCAACAGCGTGTTGCGCTCGGCCATCATGGCTTCGAACTCGGCTTCGTCCCAGCCGCGATGGAATGCGGCGCCATGCAGTTGCGCCAGTCGCGGCGCGTCGCGCAAGGTGACGGGCTCGACCACGGCGGGACCGTCACCGCGCCACTTCGCGAGCAAGGATCGCAGCAGGCCCGCCATCATGAGGCCGGTTGCTGCGCGGCGTTCGGCAGCAGCGGATCGCCCGATGGCTTGGCGTCGGGCGCGCGCAGATAATACGGACGCGCCGGTGAGTTCTCAGGCGTAACGGCAGCGCCGAGCCAGGCCACCCAACCGATGTCGGGCGCCGGCAGCGGATCGACCTTGAATGGCGGCGGCGCATCGGCAGGCCAGCGGTCGGCGAGAATTCTGGCGGCATTGCCGACCAGGTGCGGTGCGCCGAAACGGGCTGCTTCGAGCGCCTCCGAAATCGGCGCCACCTTCGGCTTGACCAGCGAACCGCCATCGCCGCTCACCACCTGGAAATAGACATGGTCGTGCCGCGCATCGATCGCGGAGATGATCGGATGCTCGCCGTTCTCGCTGACGACGGGCGCAGCGTAGGCCGTGAGCGTCGTCAATCCGACCACGGGTTTGTTGGCGGCGAGCGCAATGCCGCGCGCGGCCGAGAGGCCGACGCGCAATCCGGTAAAACTGCCGGGGCCGTTGGTCGCCGCGATCCGGTCGAGTGCGTCGAACGCAACACCGGAAGCTTTCATCACGCGCGCGATCAGCGGCATCAATGCTTCGGCATGACCGCGCTTCATCGCCTGCGATTCGTGCGCAAGCAATTCGTTCGCATCGGTGTCGAGTACGGCAGCGGCGCAGGCGTCAAGCGCCGTATCGATGGCAAGGATCAGCATCGCCATCACCTATCGCGTTTTCAGGCAGCGTGGAACCTGCGCGAACCTCGCGCCTGTGGCGATGGCCCCTTATCCCCTTGAATTGCCTCGAAAGTCTCGAGGGTTCTCGGAGTGTCTAAACCATAAGAATTTGATATTGTTGGGTATTTTGGAGAGTTCAGGTCGGCATGAACCGCCGCCGACATGACCGGCCTCGGCCATGACGGAAACCTCGTAGGATGGGCAGAGCGCAGCGTGCCCACCATTCAAGCCGGTGATTTGCGATAGACGGTGGGCACGGCGCGAAGCGCCTTTGCTCACCTCACGGCAGTCTCAATCACATCGGCCGGACTTCAACCACATCAGGCACGAAGTGCTTCAGCAGATTCTGGATGCCGTGCTGCAAGGTCGCCGTCGATGACGGGCAGCCGGCGCAGGCGCCCTTCATGTTGAGATAGACGATGCCGTCCTTGAAGCCGCGGAAGGTGATGTCGCCGCCGTCATTGGCGACGGCCGGGCGGACGCGGGTCTCGATCAGGTCCTTGATGGTGTCGACCGTCTCGGCGTCGGCCTCATCGAAGAATTCATCTTCCTCGTCGTGGGCTTCGTCGTTGCCGACCGTGCCGTCCGCCAGCAGCGGCGCGCCGGACATATAGTGCTCCATGATGGCGCCGAGGATCGCGGGCTTGAGGTGCTGCCAGTCGCTGGCGTCCTTGGTCACGGTGATGAAGTCGTAGCCGTAGAACACAGAGGTCACGCCCTGGACGGCGAACAGCCGTTCGGCGAGCGGCGAGCGGGCGGCGGCGTCGCGGTTGGCGAATTCCATCGTGCCGGTATCGAGCACGGTGCGGCCCGGAATGAATTTCAGGGTGGCGGGATTGGGCGTGGCTTCGGTCTGAATGAACATCGGTTTTCTCCGGCGTCGCCGGTTCAAGGCCGGCGCGTGGGTTTCATGTAGCAGATGGCGATGGACGGTGCACGGTCAAGGGGGGAAATAGCTCCCATGCCCCGTCGTCCCGGCGAACGCCGGGACCCATAATCCCGATAGAATCGGCCGTTTTCGGTGGTTCAGCGAGCACCGTTAACCACGGACAGCACGGCGGATGGGTCCCTGCGCCCCATGCGCAATAGCGCACCAGGCAGGGACGACTAGGACAGCGCGTCGATATCGGCGTCGCTCAGGCCGCCGGACACGATGGTGACCGGAATCGGGAACGAGCCCGCGGCCTCGGCCATCTGGGCGACCAGCGGGCCGGGCCCTTCCGGGCCGGCGTTGGCCGCCAATACCAGCATCACGATGTCGACGTCCTTGTCGATCACGTCGAGGATCTGCCCGGTGGGGTCGCCCTCGCGAATCACCCGTTCCGGCGTGATCGCGGCGATACCGTTGGCGCGGCCGGAGGCGCGGTCGAGCGCTTCATTGGCGGCTTCCTCGGCCTCGGCGCGCATGATGTCGGCGACCCCCAGCCATTGCTGGTTCTGGTCCTCGATTTCGATGACGCGCAGCATTACCACCCCGCCGCCGACCCGGATCGCCCAGCGGCTGGCATAGTAGACCGCGCGGTCCCATTCCGCGGTGTCGTCGACGATGACAAGGCATTTGGGCTTGTGACCCGTCTCGTAGCTTCGTCGTCGCTGGGTGGTCATGCATGTCCCGGTGCTGCGCCAAACCGACGCATGCTGCCACGACGACGCTGGTTTCGACAAGCGGCGTCGCAACTCTGCGATCGCCGGCGTCGTTATTGCGCAGCAGCAGTAACGCCTCAGCGCTTGCGAATGAACCCGACGATGTCCTTGGCCGCGTTCATGGTTTCCTGCGCGATCGCCTCGGCGCGTTCGGCGCCGTCGATCAGGATCCTGTCGACATGGCCGGGATCGGCGACCAGCTTCTTCATCTCGGAGGCGATCGGCGCGAGCTTTTCGACGCAGAGTTCCACCAGCGCGTTCTTGAAGCTGGAGAACTGCCCGCCGCCGAATTCGCCGAGCACATCGGCCTTGTTGCGGCCGGACAGCGCCGCGTAGATGCCGACGAGGTTGTCGGCCTCGGGTCGGGGCTCAAGGCCCTTTTCTTCCGAGGGCAACGGTTCCGGATCGGTCTTCGCCTTGCGGATCTTCTGCGCGATGGTGTCGGCGTCGTCGGTGAGGTTGATACGCGAATTGTCCGACGCGTCCGACTTCGACATCTTCTTGGTGCCGTCGCGCAGGCTCATCACCCGCGTCGCCGGTCCGGTTATCACCGGCTCCGGCAGCGGAAAGAACACGCCGTCGTTGAAGCCGTTGTTGCGGATCGAATCGCCGAAGTCGTTGTTGAATTTCTGCGCGATGTCGCGCGACAGTTCGAGATGCTGCTTCTGGTCCTCGCCGACCGGAACATGCGTCGCGCGATAGACCAGAATGTCGGCCGCCATCAGCACCGGATAATCGTAAAGACCAACCGACGCCGCCTCGCGATCCTTGCCGGCCTTGTCCTTGAACTGGGTCATGCGGTTGAGCCAGCCCATCCGCGCCACGCAGTTGAAGATCCAGGCCAGCTCGGCATGGCCCGAGACCTGGCTCTGGTTGAATACGATGTGCTTCTTCGGATCGATGCCGGAGGCGATGAACGCCGCCGTCACTTCGCGGGTATTGCGCGCCAGCTCGGTCGGGCCACCCCAGACGTCCACGCCTTGGGTGATCGCATGCATGTCGACGACGCAGTAGATGCAATTATGCGTCTGCTGCAGTTTGACGAAATTGACGATCGCGCCGAGGTAATTGCCGAGATGCAGATTGCCCGTCGGCTGGACGCCCGAAAAAACCCGTTCAACCATGGCCATGGCTAGTATTCCCAAGGTTTGCCGCTGTGGCGCGTCGTTTGCCACGCAAGGCCTATTCGCGCAAGTCGGAGGGCTGCTTTTGCCTGATGGCGTTAACCGCGTCGCGCCAGCCGGTGATGCCGAAAAGCCGCAGAAGCAGGCCGTACATCGCGATTCCGGCGGCGATCGAAAGCGCCAGCGCCGCCGCCTGCGCGACGCCATGTGCGCCTGTACCCGCCGGCAGCACGTAGCGCGTCATCAGCCATAGCAGCACGCCCATCGCCATCGCCGCCACCGTGATGCGCGGCAGCCGCCGGCACGCGTTGGCGTCGATCGAGAATCCGAAGGTTTCGGTGCCGCGGCGGATCAGGGTCAATGCCGTGCTCCAGGCACCGAACGCGATGGCGGCGGCGATGCCGCCGACGCCAAAGAAATGGCCGAGCAACACCGCCAGAGCCAGCGCCAGCGCGCCGCCCTTCAGCGTCGCCAGCAGCGGCGTCAGCGTGTCCTCGCGCGCGAAGAATGCCGGCGACAGGGCTTTCACCAGCACATGGGCGGGCAACGCCAGCGCCAGCCAGGTCAGCGTTTGCGCGGTAGCCGCGCTATCCGCCGCGGTGAAGGCGCCATGCTCGAACAGCAGCCGCACCACGGGTTCGCTCAAGACCATCAGCCCGAGCATCGCCGGCAGCGCGAGGCCGACGGAAAGTTCGAGCCCGCGCGATTCCGCATCCGCAATCGCCGCGCGATCGTCGCTGCGCAACGCGCGCGTCATCTGCGGAATCAGCACCGTGCCCATCGCGACGCCGACGATGCCGAGCGGCAGTTCGATCAGGCGGTTGGCAAAATAGAGCCAGGAGACGGCCGATGGCGAGGTTGACGCGATGATCACGCCCGCGATCATCAGGAGCTGCGGTCCGCTGGTCGCGACCATGCCGGGGATGGCCTTGGCAAAAAAGCCGCGCATTTCCGCGTCGAACGAAATGCGCAACGGCGTCGCGATAGTGCCGCCACGGCGCAGCACCAGCATCGAGAGCTGCAGGAATCCGGCGATGCCGACCGTAGCTGCAATGATCTGCGCTGCGCTGACGGCGTCCTGGTGCCGCGACAGCAGCACCGCCATGACAGCGATCAGCGCGATATTGAACAACAGCGGCGAGAACGCCGTCAGCGCGAAACGGCCCTGCGCATTCAACAGCGACATCAGCACCGTCACCGGCCCGGCGAAAGCGAGATAAGGCAGCATCAGGCGGGCATCGTCGACGGCGATCTGCAGGGTTTCGCGGCCCGCGAAGCCCGGCGCCAGCACAGCCAGGACCAGCGGCATCAGCAAAGCGAGCAGCGCGGTGGCGGCAATCAGCGCCATCGTGATGGTGCCGAGCACGCGGCCGGCGAAGGCTGCCGCCGCCACGGCGCCGCCGCTCTCGCGCACGCGCAGCCAGGCCGGCACCAGCGCCGCGTTCAGCCCGCCCTCGGTCAACAGCCGCCTGACCACGTTGACGAGCTGAAAGGCGGCGAGAAAGGCATCCGCCACCGGCCCGGCGCCGAGCAGCGCCGCGATGATGGAATCGCGCACGAATCCCAGCAGCCGCGAAGCCAGCGTTCCCGTCGATACCGTTAAGAAAGAGCGGATCATGACGTCTCTATATCAGCAGCCCGGGTTGCTGGCGCGCCGCCGTTCTGGTAGGCCGCAGCCTTTCCACATTGCCGTAAACAGGACGGAAGATGGCTGACGCAAAATACGATGTTCTCGGGATCGGCAATGCGATTTTCGACGTGCTGGTGCAGACCGACGAGGCTTTTCTCGCCCGCCACGGCATGACCAAGGGCGGCATGGCGCTGATCGACGAGGCGCGCGCCGCTGCCATCTACGGCGACATGGGGCCCGCGACCGAAATGTCCGGCGGCTCGGCCGCCAACACCATTGTCGGCATTGCCAGCCTGGGGGCCCGCGCCGCCTATGTCGGCAAGGTCAAGGCCGATCAGATCGGCGGTCTCTATACCCATGATATCCGCGCCGCCGGCGTCGCCTTCGAGACCAGGGCGGCGGCAGACGGTCCCGCCACCGGCTGCTCCTACATCCTGGTGACTGCGGACGGCGAGCGCACCATGAACACCTATCTCGGCGCGGCGCAGGAGCTGATGCCGTCGGACATCGACGAGGCGCAGATTGCGGCCTCGCAATACGTTTATCTCGAAGGCTATCTCTGGGATCCGAAGAACGCCAAGGACGCTTTCGTCAAGGCGGCCGGCATCGCGCATGGCGCCGGACGCCAGGTGGCGCTGACCTTGTCGGATTCGTTCTGCGTCGATCGTTATCGGGACGAGTTTCTCGACCTGATGCGCAAGGGCACGGTCGATCTCGTGTTCGCCAACGAGGCCGAGCTGCAGTCGCTGTACCAGACCTCGGATTTCGACACCGCGCTGAAGCAATTGCGCGCCGACACCAAGCTCGGCGTCGTCACCCGCAGCGAAAAGGGTTGCGTGGTGGCTTCAAAGGACGGCGTTGTCGCGGTGCCGGCCTCGCCAATCGAGAAGCTGGTCGACACGACAGGCGCCGGCGATCTGTTCGCGGCCGGTTTCCTGTTCGGCCTGGTCCGCAACGCCGGTTATGAAAACGCCGGGCGATTGGGCGCACTCGCGGCTGCCGAAGTCATCCAGCACATCGGCGCGCGGCCGCAGGTGTCGCTGAAGGAACTGGCGAAGCAGGCGGGCTTGCCGGTTTAAGGCCCCGTCTTACCTCGCCCCGCTTGCGGGGAGAGGGAAATCAAGCTCACGCCGTCTTCGCCGCCTTCAGCCCGAGCCGCGCCTCGACGGCGTCGCGCATGATGAACTTCTGGATCTTGCCGGTGACGGTCATCGGGAATTCGTCGACGAATTCCACGTAACGCGGGATCTTGTTGTGGGCGATTTGCCCGGTGCAGAAGGCGCGGACCTCGTCGGAGGTCAGCGTCTCGCCCGGGCGGGTGCGGATCCAGGCGCACAGCTCCTCGCCATAGCGATCGTCGGCGACGCCGAAGATCTGCACGTCCTGGATCTTTGGATGGCGGAACAGGAATTCCTCGATCTCGCGCGGGTAGAGATTCTCGCCGCCGCGGATCACCAGATCCTTGATGCGGCCGACGATGTTGCAATAGCCCTCGGCATCGATCACGGCGATGTCGCCGGTATGCATCCAGCCGGCGGCATCGAGCACGTCGGCGGTCTTTTCCGCTTCGTCCCAGTAACCCCGCATGATGCTGTAGCCGCGGGTGCAGAGTTCGCCGCGTTCGCCGCGCGGCACCACGCGGCCTTCGAGATCGACCACCTTGACCTCGACATGCGGATGGATGCGGCCGACCGTCGACACCCGCCGTTGCAGCGGATCGTCGGTGGCGCTCTGGAAACTGACCGGCGAGGTTTCGGTCATGCCATAGGCGATCGTGACCTGACCCATGTTCATCTCGGTATTGACGCGCTTCATCACCTCGATCGGGCAGGGCGCGCCGGCCATGATGCCGGTGCGCAGCGATTTCAGGTCGAAACGCCCGAAATCCGGATGATCGAGTTCGGCGATGAACATGGTCGGCACGCCGTAGAGTGCCGTGCATTTTTCCTGCTCGATGGTCTGCAGCGTTGCCAGCGGGTCAAAACCCTCGCCGGGATAGACCATGGTCGCGCCGAGCGTGACGGAGGCGAGATTGCCCATCACCATGCCGAAGCAATGGTAGAGCGGAACCGGAATGCAGATGCGGTCCTGCTCGGTAAGCTGCATCGCACGGCCGGTGAAATAGCCATTGTTGAGGATGTTGTGATGCGTCAGCGTCACGCCCTTGGGTGAACCGGTGGTGCCGCTGGTGAATTGGATATTGACGGGGTCGTCGAACTGCAGCGTCTTCGCCAGGGCGGCGAGTTGCTCGCGGTGCCGCGCGCCGCCCATTTGCGCCACATCCTCGAAGGCAATGGTGCCCGGAGATTTCGGCCCGCCGATCTGGATCACCGCACGCAGTTGCGGCAGCCTTGCCGCCCGCAATTCGCCCGGCGTCGATTTCGCGAGCTCCGGCAGCAGCGTGTTCAGCATCTCGATGTAGTTGGAGGTCTTGAACGCGGTCGCGGTGACGATCGCGGCGCAGCCCACCTTGCCGAGCGCGAATTCGAGTTCGCTCAAACGATACGCCGGATTGATGGTGACGAGGATCAGCCCGGCCTTGGCGGCGGCAAATTGCGTTAGCGTCCATTCCGGCCGGTTCAGCGACCAGACCCCGATCCGCGCACCCGGCTCATAGCCGAGCGCGAGAAAGCCCGCCGCCAGCGCATCGACACGTTCGGCGAATTCCTGCCAGGTCCAGCGCACGCCATGGCTCGGCGAAACCAGCGCCTCGCGGTCGCGCCAGCGGATCGCGGCCTGGTCGAGGGCGCGTCCAATGGTGTCGCCGAGCAGCGGGGCATCGGAAATGCCGCAGACATAGCTGTCGAGGATTTGGGTCAAATCAGGTCCTCCATGCGCGCAAGCCCCCGGGCGCGACGACGTCGCGGCAAGTTTAGGGGGATGTGGTCCCGGCGCAATCCCCTCTGATTGCGCCGGGAGAGGTCGAGGCGATTACGCCGCCTGCTGTCCGGCGTCGAGCCCGGCATAAACGCCGCGCTCGAAGCCCGCAAATGCTTCCAGGGATTTCCCGTCCGCGAACGGCAACAACTGCATCAGGATGACGCCGCTGACGTTGCGCGCCGGATCGATCCAGAAATAGGTGTTGGCGAGGCCGGCCCAGGCGAGGCTGCCGGCGCTGCGGCCTTCCGGCGTCTTCGCGGTGTTGATCAGGAAGCTGAGCCCCCATTTCTTGACGATATCAGGATAGAGATCAACGTCGTTGGTGGCCCAGGCAATCGCCGTCGTCATCTTGCCCATGCTGAGATCGCCGATGTTGTTCTGGCCCATCAGCGCCACGGTCTCGGGCTTCAGCAACACGTTGCCGTTGCCGCGGCCCTTGTTGAGGATCATCTGGGTGAACTTGATGTAGTCGGCTGCGGTGCCGTACAAGCCGCCGCCGCCCATGCAGAACTCAGGTGCCTGCTCCAGCTCAAACGGCATCGGTGCCAGCACGCCGCCCTCGCCGCGCGCGTGCATGCCGACCAACCGCTTGCGCATGTCGTCGGTGATCTTGAAACCGGTGTCGTTCATGCCGAGCGGCGTGAAGACGTGGTCGCGCAAGTACGCATCGAGCCGCTTGCCGGAGGCGGCTTCCACCGCCTTGCCGACGAAATCGATATTGGTGCCGTATTCCCAGCGCGTGCCGGGATCGGTCATCAGTGGCGTCTTCAACGCGGCGTTCTGGCAGGTGATGATCCCGGGCGTGCCGGTCTTCTCCAGATACTGCACCATGTCGCCGTTCCACATGTCGTAGGCGAAGCCGGCGGTGTGGGTCATCAACTGACGCAGCGTGATCGGCTTCTTCGCCGGCCGCAGTTTCGGCGCGCCGCTGGTGTCGAAACCTTCCAGCACCTGCGGCGAGGCGAGATCGGGCAGCACCTTGCCGATGGGATCGTCGAGCTTGAGTTTACCCTGTTCGACGAGCTGCATCCCCGCCGCCGCCGTCACCGCCTTGGTCATCGAGGCGATCCAGAACACGCTGTCCAGCGTCATTGCATCGTCTTTGGAGAGATCGCGTTTGCCGAACGCGCCCTGGTAGATCACCTCATTGCCGGTGGCCGCAACCGCGACTACGCCGGGGATTTCCTTCGCCTCGCATTTCTGTCGCAGAATCTGATCGATCTGGGTTTTGCTTTGCATGGGTCACCTCCCCTGATTTTTATGGAGTGTCGCGATCTTCCTCCCGCGGCAGTGATCCCGCAACAACTGACCAACCTCGACGGGCGCAGTAGCGATCTCGTGATGGCGTGGGGTGACGGCGAAATGGTGGGCCTCGGGGAGACACAAAACTGCAACACTTGGGCACAATGTGCGGTGGAAGGGCTGCAAACGCGGTGACCGCCCTGGGCAACCACGATAACGTTATCTTGGAACAATTCCTGATTGTGTTTCTTTGCTTGTAAGACTTTCAGATTCCAGCCTAAACGACCTTTCCGGCTGGAATGAATTGATGAAAATGACTGCAATTTCCGCAGTCCGAGGACCGCGCAATGATCTCGACCTGGAGTGAATGGAAGCGATATCCCCGCCCCGGGCGTGGTGAAAACATCGAAGCCCCGATTACGCCCGGCCTGTTCGAGGTTCGCGTCGCCGCCACCGGCGCGCTGCACTCGTTCGAAGCGGTCGACAACGTCGCGGTGGCGCTGGCGCAGTTGTCGGTCGGTTCCAAATCCTGGTTCGGCCGCCGCGACGCGGCGTCTTCTCCCGCCCTCGAATACCGCACTTGCGCTACCTCCTCGAAAGCCGACGCCAAGGCCGCGGCCGAACGCATGATCGGCCGCCGCGAAACCTACATGAGCGGCGCGGCCTGATAGCCGCCGGGGTGGTGCCTGGCGCCGGCCCCGAATGACAGTCTCCCGGAATGACAGACTAACGACAGTTAGGCCCTTTAGATTGCCTGGGTCTGCCGTGCAGCGGCGGACGATGCATCGGTGCTCGTTTCGGTCTATATTCGGGCCAACGCCCGAAATCCCAAGAAACTCCGAGGAGTACGCCATGAACCCGCCCGTCGCCGCACGCGCTTCGCAACCCCACGCCTCGTCGCTGCACAGCCGCCTGAAGGACCCGTCGCTGCTGCGTGAGCAGTGCTACATCGACGGCGCCTGGGTCGGCACCTCGGCGAAAGCCGTGACCAATCCGGTCAATGGCGTGGAACTGGCGAAGATTCCGGTCATGAGCACCGCGGAGGCTACGCAGGCGGTCGAGGCCGCCGAGCGCGCGTTCCCGGCCTGGGCCAAGCTCACGGCGAAGCAGCGCTCCAACATCCTGCGCAAGTGGTTCGACCTCATCATTGCCAACCGCGAGGATCTCGCGCTGATTCTGACCTCCGAGCAGGGCAAGCCGCTGGCCGAAGCGCTCGGCGAAGTCGATATCGGCGGCGCCTATGTCGAGTTCTTTGCCGAGGAAGCGCGCCGCGTCTACGGCGAAACCATCCCGACCCAGCGCGCCGATGCGCGGCTGCTCGCGATCAAGCAGCCGATCGGCGTCTGCGGCGCGATCACGCCGTGGAATTTCCCGTGCTCGATGATCACGCGCAAAGTGTCGCCGGCGCTGGCGGCCGGCTGCACCGTGGTGCTCAAGCCTGCCAATGAAACGCCGCTGACCGCGCTGGCGCTGGTGGCGCTGGCCGAAAAGGCCGGCGTGCCCAAGGGCGTGTTCAACATCCTCACCGGCAATTCCTCGGCCATCGGCAAGGTGCTGTGCGAGCATCCCGCGGTGCGCTTCGTCGGCTTCACCGGCTCGACCGAGGTCGGCAAGATCCTCTACCAGCAGTCCGCTGTCGGCGTGAAGAAGCTCGGCCTCGAACTCGGCGGCAACGCGCCGTTCGTGGTGTTCGATGACGCCGACATCGATGCCGCGGTCGAAGGCGCGATGGTTTCGAAGTATCGCAACATGGGCCAGACCTGCGTCTGCGCCAATCGTCTCTACGCCCAGGACAAGATCTACGACCAGTTCGTCGAGAAGCTCGCGGCGAAAGTCGCCGCCATGAAGATCGGCGACGGCACGGAAGCCGGCGTGACGCAGGGCCCGCTGATCAACATGGATGCGATCGACAAGGTCGAGAAGCACATTGCCGACGCGGTGAAGGGCGGGGCGAAGATCGTCACCGGCGGCAAGCGCCACGCGCTCGGCGGCAGCTTCTTCGAGCCGACCGTGCTCGCCAACGTCAGCCCGAACGCGCTGGTCGCGCATGAAGAAACCTTCGGTCCGCTGGCGCCGGTGTTCCGCTTCAAGGACGAAGCCGAGGTGATCGCGATGTGCAACAACTCGCCGTTCGGCCTGGCGTCGTATTTCTACTCCCGCGATCTCGGCCGCGTCTGGCGCGTTGCCGAAGCGCTGGAATCGGGCATGGTCGGTGTCAACACCGGGCTCATCACCACCGAAGTCGCCCCGTTCGGCGGCGTCAAGGAATCAGGGCTCGGTCGCGAAGGCTCGCATCACGGCATGGAAGAATATGTCGAGATCAAATACGTGATGATGGCGGGGGTTTGATTGGTCTCGTGTCCCGGACGCGGTGCAGCGTGACATCAGCGCGTTTACGCGCGTCTTCGACACGCTATGGCGCCGCAGAACCGGGACCCATGTTTCCGCGGATGGACCCCGGACCAGCAGCGCACCACGCCGCAAGCGCGGCGCGCTGCGCAGCATCCGGGGAACGCCGCCCCTACAAACTCTCCATAAACACCTTCAACCGCGGCGCCCACTTGTGCGAGTCGAGTCCCGACGCCGAATGGCCGAGCTCGCTGTCGAGCAGGAAATAATCCGCATCGACGCCGGCGGCTTTCAGTCCCTGCATCACAGCGGGTGCGATTTCCGGCGGGAACAGTTTGTCGGTCCGTGACAGCACGAACAGGACTTTCGCTTTTATCTTGCCGACTTGCTGCGTCACGTCGAAGCCGCGCAGCGCCTTGGCAAGGATAATCAGCGAATTGGCGTCGAACCCCCTGGCCCAGCGCGCCGCTTCGTCGCGGATCGCCGTCTCGATCGCGGTGGGGTCGGACAGGGTTTTCTTCAGGCGGTCCTCGATCCCGTAGGTCTTCAGCGTCGCCATGCGGATCTCGGTCATGGTGTCAGCCACGCCGCCGCGGTCGTAGTAATCGCCACCGTTCCAGTTCGGATCCTTTGAAAGCGCTGCGAGCAGTCGCGCGACATTGCCCTCGGCACGCTCGCGCGGCACCAGCGGCGAAGTCACCACTGGCGCGATGCCGCGCATCATGTCGGGATAATTCACCGCCCACTGAAACGCCTGGAATCCGCCATAGGAGGGGCCGACGATCGCGAACAGTTTTGCAATGCCGAGCTGGTCGATCAAGAGCCGCTGCGTGGCGACGATGTCGCTGACGGTGATGTCGGGAAACCGCGGCCCGTAAGGCGCGTTCGTCGTGGGGTCGATGCTGGCGCCGTTGGTCGAACCGTAGGACGACCCCAGCATGTTCGGACAGATCGCAAAGAAACGATCGGTATCGACCGCCTTGCCGGGGCCGACGATCTCGTTCCAGCTTCCTTCGCCGGTCGAGCCGCCGGGATCGATCATCTGCGGCCCCGAGGTGTTGCCATGCGTGATCAGCACGGCGTTGCCGCGGTCGGGCGCGAGCGTGCCCAGCGTACGGTAGGAAATCGTCACCTCCGGCAGCACGGCGCCGCTTTGCAGGCGAAAATCGCGGGTGGTGAATGTCGTTAGCTCGTTCGCAGCCATGGTAACCGCCATCCCGTCGCCTGATGTGACGCGATATTTCAGCATGCAGGCCGAAAAAACGCAAAATGGATGCGCCGGGAGGCCGTTGCATTGAGTAAACCCGGCCACCCTCAAATTTCGATTGATTCAGGTCAACCTGATGCTATCCCGGATTGCTAGTTTTCGATCATCGCCGTCGGGGCCGCCGGTTTTTGTCGGCCCATGCCAAGCAATTCGCAGGTGTTGAACCAGACTTATCTAATTCCGGACGAGAAGCGGCTGCTCGCCCGATTCTGGCAGAGCGCTTCCGGATTTTGGCGTGGCCGCACGGCATGGCGGGCCTGGCTGCTGGTGTTCGCGCTGGTCGCGACCGTGTTGCTGCAGTTGCTGACGCAATACCGGCTCAACTTCTGGAACCGCGACTTCTTCAACGCGATCGGTTTCAAGGATGAAGCCGGGCTCTGGAGTCAGGCCCTGCGCTTTGTGCCGCTGGCCGCGGCCAGTCTGACGCTCACCGTGTTTTCGGTCTGGGCGCGCATGACCCTGCAGCGCAGCTGGCGCGAATGGGTCAGCGGCCACCTCTATGATTACTGGCTGCAAGACGATCGCCACAAGCGGCTCAGATTCGTTTCGGGCGACTATGAGGCGCCTGAATTCCGCATTGCCGAAGACGCCAGGATCGCCACCGATCTGCCGATCGATCTCGTGATCGGGCTGCTCTCGTCGCTGCTCAATGCGGTGACCTTCATTGGAATTCTCTGGTCGGTCGGCGACAGCCTGCCGATCACGTTTCACGGTATCGCGGTGACGATTCCCGGCTACCTGGTGATCGCGGTGATCGCCTACTCGTTCCTGCTCTCGGGCGGCATCATGCTGATTGCCAGCCACCTGACCCGCGTGATGGAGGAAAACAAGCGAACCGAGGCCGAACTGAGGTCGGTTGGTACCCATGTACGTGAGCGTGGCGAGGGAATGGTGGCGGACAACAACAAGGATCCGCGCCATCTCGTTGGCGCGGCGTTGAAGGCGGTGATCGCGATCTGGCGGATCTATTTGTGGCAATTGATGCGGATGACCGTGGTGACGGCTTCGAGCGTCTTGCTCACCCCGGTTATCGGACTGCTGCTGTGCGTCCCGAAATATCTCGCCGGCAGCATGAGCCTCGGCGAGGTGGTGCAGGTCGCGGCCGCCTTTGTCGTGGTGCAGGGCGCTTTCGGCTGGTTCACCGACAATTACGCCCGCCTGGCCGAGTGGACTTCCTCGGCCAATCGCGTCGCCTCGCTGCTGCTGGCGCTGGATCAGGTCGAGCGAACGATCCCGGCTGCGGATGATGACCCGACTGCGGCCGCTGCCCGGAACCCCGGCTAGCGCGATCAGCTACCGCCGGCGTCGAACGTGCCGTGCCTGCCGATCCCGGAGGCAAATCGCGTTGCGCCCGACAGCGTCTCGCCCGAAGCGATCACTTCGAGACCGCCGCGCATTTCGTTGGCGATGGCGTCTTCTTCCGCCAGATCCCATTGCCGCAGCGCCGACAGCCGGTCGGCGCGCATGCACCTCTGCGGGAAGCGCGCGATGTCTTTTGCCAATTGTATCGCCTGCGCGCGGGTCTCGCCTTTCGCCACCAGCCGGTTGGCAAGCCCCATCCGCAGCGCTTCCGGCCCCTGCACCGGGCGTCCGGTCAGGATCAGGTCCATCGCCTGCGAATGGCCAATCAATCGCGGCAGGCGGATGGTGCCGAGATCGATCAGCGGCACGCCGAAGCGGCGGCAGAACACGCCGAAAGTGGCGTCCTCGGCGACCACGCGCATGTCGGCCCATAGCGCCAGCTCCATGCCGCCGGCCACTGCAAAGCCTTCGACCGCGGCGATAACAGGCTTCGACAGCCGGAGCCGGCTCGGCCCCATCGGCGCGATCGAGCTGTGGCCGCCGATCTCGCGCTTCTTGTTCGGATCGCCCGTCGCCACCGCCTTGAGGTCGGCGCCTGCGCAAAAATAACCGCCGGTGCCGGTGAAAACGGCCACCGAAGCGGTGTCGTCGGCATCGAAGGCCAGGAACGTATCGTACAGCTTGCGCGCAGTGGCGCCGTCGACAGCGTTGCGGCAATGCGGGCGGTTGATGGAGACGATGGTCACGGGACCGTCGCGTTCGACCAGCACGGCGTCGGGTTCGGTCATGTCAGGCGTCCTCCGTTGTCCTTTATGGAGGCAGCCTAGCGCATGATGGGTCGCTTCGCTCGGGACGACGACGTCAGATGGCGAGCTCGTGTCCCGTCACGCGCCGGTACGCTTCCAGGTACCGCTTGCTGGTCGCGTCGACCACGCTTGCCGGCAACGGCGGCGGCGGAGCGTCGCCGTTCCAGCGGCCGGCCTTGCGCTCGCTGTCGAGATAGTCGCGCAACGGCTGCTTGTCGAAGCTCGGCTGGCCCTGGCCGGGCTTGTAGACGTCGACCGCCCAGAACCGCGACGAGTCGGGGGTCATCACCTCGTCGATCAGGATGATCTTGCCATCCTTGTCGCGGCCGAATTCGAACTTGGTGTCGGCGATGATGATGCCCTGCTGGCGGGCGGTCTTTTCGCCGAAGGTGTAGACCGTGCGCGCCATGCCTTCGAGCGTGGCCGCGACGTCGGCGCCGAGCACCTCGCGCACCCGGGCGATGGTGATGTTCTCGTCGTGACCGGTCTCGGCCTTGGTCGCCGGGGAGAAGATAGAAGGCTCGAGCTTCTCGCTCTCGACCATGCCCGGCTTCAGCTTCTCGCCGGCGAGCGTGCCCGACGCGGCGTATTCCTTCCAGGCCGAGCCCGAAATGTAGCCGCGGATTACGCACTCGACCGGAAACACCGTGGTGCGCTTGCACAGCATCGCGCGGCCCAGGATATCCGCGCGGTGGTCTTTCAGATCAGGCACTTCGCGAATGATTTCGTCGGCGTCGGCGCTGATCATGTGATGCGGCACCACGCCTTCGAGCTGGCGGAACCACCAGGCACTGATTTGCGTCAGCACCGCGCCCTTCATCGGAATGGTTTCGCCCATCACGACGTCGAACGCGCTGATGCGGTCGGTGGTCAGCAGCAGCACGCGGTCATCGCCAGCGGCATAGATATCGCGGACCTTGCCGCGGCCGATCCGGGGCAGGGGCAAATCGCTGGCGAGCATCGCGTTCATCGGGTCAGGCCTTCGGGCAAGGGCCCGCGCGCGGACGCGAGGACCAAAAGGGAAGCCCGTGCTTTAGCTCACTCCGGCAGCGGAATGAACTCATGTTCGCCGGGAACATGCTCGAAACGGCCGGTTTTCCAGTCCTGTTTGGCCTGTTCGATCCGCTCCTTGCTGGAGGAGACGAAATTCCACCAGACATGGCGCGGGCCTTCCAGCGCGTCGCCGCCGAGGAACATCATTCGCGTCGGCTTGACGGTCTTCACCGTGATGCGGTCGCCGGGCCGGAAGATCAGCAGCCGCGGCCCCTCGTAGCGCTCGCCAGCGATCTCGACTTCGCCGTCGACCACATAGATCGCGCGCTCCTCGTGGTCGGGATCGAGCGGCACGCTGGTGCCGGCCTGCGCATTCACTTCGGTGTAGAACCACGGCGACACCATGGTGACCGGTGATTTCACCCCGAACGATGAGCCTGCGATGATGCGCGCGGTAAAGCCGCTCTCCTTCACGGTCGGCAGGCTTTCGGCGGCGTAGTGCTGGAACGACGGCGCGATTTCTTCCGAGCCTTCCGGCAGCGCGATCCAGCTTTGCAGGCCCAGCATCATCTGGCCGTCGCGGCGCTGCACGTCGGGGGTACGTTCGGAATGCGCGATGCCGCGGCCGGCGGTCATCAGGTTCATGGCGCCGGGCTGGATCTCCTGGATATTGCCCTCGCTGTCGCGGTGCATGATGCTGCCGTCGAACAGATAGGTGACGGTGGCGAGCCCGATATGCGGATGCGGACGCACGTCCATGCCCTTGCCGGCCATGAACTGCACCGGCCCGAAGTGGTCGAAGAAGATGAACGGCCCGACCATCTGCCGCTTGCCATGCGGCAGCGCGCGCCGCACCACGAAGCCGTCGCCGAGATCGCGGGTGCGCGGCACGATGATGAGATCGAGCGCGTCGCAGGTTCTGGGATCACCGAGCACGGGATCTTCGGAAGGTTGCCAGCTCATGGGGGACTCCTTTTGATTTTCGGCGAGTATAACAGGTATTGCGGGATCGAGCGCAAATGCCTCGACACGTCGTCCCTGCGAGCGCAGGGACCCATACGCGGTTTCCTATCGTTTGGCGCAAATGGCAGATATCGTCTTTAGCAATTCATGATGGTGGTTATGGGTCCCGGCGTGCGCCGGGACAACATGGGAGGATGACGAACCAATGATCGCCCCACTGAAGCCCGGCGTCACGCTGCCGCCAGGCGGCACCGTCCTCGAAACTGAACGGCTACGTTTGCGGCCATGGCAGGGCAGCGACATGGCGCCCTACATGGCGATGCTGTCGGATCCGCCCACCGCGCGCTTCATCACCGTCGACGGCAAGCCCGTGGTCGACGAGATGACCGGCTGGCGTCACACGGTCGTCATGGCCGGGCACTGGGTGATTCATGGCGCCGGCATGTTCGTGGTCGAGGAAAAATCCTCGAGCAAGTTTGCCGGGCGGGTCGGGCCGTGGCGGCCGCCGGGCTGGCCCGGCTTCGAGGTCGGGTGGGGCATTGCCAAGGAATTTCGCGGCAAGGGCTATGCGGCCGAAGCCGCCCGGGCGTCGATCGACTGGTCGTTCGCCACCTTCGATATCGACCGCATCGTCCATTGCATCGATAGCCAGAACACCGCGTCGCAGAGCGTCGCGCGCCAGCTCGGCGCCAGCAAAGACGGCGAGATCGAATTGTTCGGCCATCCCGCCGATGTCTGGGTGACCGCGCGTGAGAATTGGCGTTGATGCATTAAGTTGAACGCCAAATTGAACGTTATGGCGATCTGCACTAGATTTCCGGTGCGCGGATCGTCGCGATGGATTCCCTGATGCTGCTTTCGACCCTCGATATTGCCTTGCGCGGCGCCACCGTGGCGCTGCTGCTGGTGCTGGCGGCATCGCTGTTTCGCGGTTTCGGCACCGTGCTGGCCGGAAGGCTTGCCGCGGCGTTTGCGCTGGGCTCGGCGGCACATGCGGTGAGCTACTCGATCGGGTCGGCGTCACCGGTCACGATCGGGCATGCGCCGCTGATTGCGCTGTCGACCGGCAATGTCGTGGTGTTCTGGCTGTTCACGCGCGCGCTGTTCGACGAGACATTCAGGCTGCGCGCGTGGCACGGACTGGTGTGGGCCGCGGTCGCCGCGTTCAGCTTCGCCAACTGCCTGTGGATCGCGCCTGCCACCGGCGGCGGCGTGCGCTGGTCGATCATCGCGGTCAACCTGATCGCACTCGGCTTCATTGGCCTCGCGGTAGCGCAGACCATTTCGTCGTGGTCCTCCGATCTGGTCGAGAAGCGCCGCGGCGTCCGCGTCTTCATCGTCGGCGCAGCGGCGCTGTACGGCGGGCTGAATGCGATCCTGCAGATCGTCTGGTCCGGTGGTGGCACTGAGACCGCCAGCACGGTGAATTCGGCCGCGCTTGCCATCGTCGTGGCC
>Ga0209023_10002337_pt1 | contig 23942 bp, 22 predicted proteins | sample LakOneMetagenome_FD_187468 | JGI IMG/M metagenome (GOLD analysis project Ga0209023, IMG submission 187468) | Freshwater and sediment microbial communities from Lake Erie, Canada (SPAdes) (version 2) | ecosystem: Environmental > Aquatic > Freshwater > Lentic | place: Lake Erie, Canada... | reverse complement strand
TAACCCCTGCGCTCCTTGGGAATCCGCACCTTATGCCGTGTTCGTTGCTCTGCTGTCCACATGGCGTACTCCTGTCGAAGAGGACCATTTGGACATCATAGTTGCTTCTGAGTTTTCAAACCGTCTCCAAGTAGGGTCGCGAAGGTCGCGAATTTTGACAATATTCTGAGAATGGATAATGTGTAGTTATCCCATGTGATCGCCTAAAGCGCATAATATTTGCCTGATCCGGCCTGTACTGGCCTTTCCCTCCAGCTAAAGCGCCATGAGCAAGATCGACACCTACCTGCACGCCGCGACCCGCGACAATACCCGGCGCAGCTACCAGGCCGCCGCCCGCCACTTCGAAGTCGAATGGGGCGGCTTCCTTCCAGCGACGGCCGATGCGATCGCGCGTTACCTGGTCGACCACGCCGAATCGCTCGCCATCAACACGTTGCGCCAGCGCCTGGCCGCCCTGGCGCAGTGGCACATCGACCAGGGCTTTCCCGATCCGACGAAGGCGCCGGTCGTGCGCAAGGTCTTGCGCGGCATCCAGGCATTGCACCCGGCGCGCGAGAAGCAAGCGCGGCCGCTGCAGCTCGATCAGCTGGAACGACTGGAGCAATGGCTCAACCGGGCGATCGCCGCGGCGGCGGCGGACGGCGACCAGCCGGCGCGGCTTCGCCACACGCGCGACAAGGCCTTGCTACTGCTCGGCTTCTGGCGCGGCTTTCGGGGCGATGAACTGACGCGGTTGCAGGTCGAGCACATCAACGCCGTGCCGGGCGAGGGTATGAGTTGCTTTCTGCCGCGGACCAAGGGGGACCGCGGCCACAAGGGCACGACTTTCAAGGCGCCGGCGCTAGTCAAGCTGTGCCCGGTCGACGCGTACATGGAGTGGGTGACGCTGGCGGGCCTGACCGAAGGAGCGGTGTTCCGGGGTATCGACCGCTGGGGGCATGTGCGCAGCGAAGGATTTCACATCAACAGCCTGGTGCCGCTGCTTCGCTCGCTATTCGTCGGCGCCGGCATTGCGTTCGCGGACCAGTACAGCGGCCACTCGCTGCGGCGTGGTTTTGCCCAGTGGGCAACGTCGAACGGCTGGGACATCAAGACGTTGATGACGTACGTGGGCTGGAAAAACGTAGATTCGGCGCTGCGCTATGTCGAGGGGGCGGATCCCTTTGTGCGGCACCGGATCGAGGTGGCGCGCAGCCTCGGCGACGGCGCCAGTGAGAATCAGAGTTGACGCTGCCGTCAGGTGTTCTCGTCAAGCCAGCCGGCTCAAGGCGAGATCCCAGCCGCGTGAAGCGGTTGAGGATGGCGGCACATACCTGCAACTCAGCGACCTGCCGGTCGAAGTCGCGCCCCATGACACGCTCACCCAGCAGTTTGGCGCAACGCATTTTGGTTTTGATGACGCTGCGCCGATGCTAGCCAGCCTACTTCTTCCAGTTTTTCCGACCAAGTAGTCGCTTGGCGTCGATTATGTCGTCGCGGGCTGCGGCGCAGGGACGCCGACCACAGTTTTGCATTCCTGCGTGTCGGGTCGCTGACGCTCGCGATGATTTCGTCATCGGCGATTTGGTTTAATACAACAATATTCGTTTAGAGTACAAACTTTATCGATGGCACAGCGACGAGCTGCGTGCGCTTCTACATCCACGCCGGCACAACCGCGACCGCTGGAACAACCGTGAACGCGTCCTGCGTAATGTCCAGACTGAACGGCGCTGCCGTGGCAGCCGAAGGCGACCTTGTGGTTTGCCCTGCTTATGATGTACATCCCATTGCCGACGTTCCATATGAAAGCCAGCCATATATTCTCCGTCAATGATGTGCTGGAAAATATAAGGGCATTGTCGAATTTGTACTTGTGCGCGCGAACGGCTCGTCCTATCCGGACCTGATCGTCGGCACCGTGATCGGACTGGTGGTCCTGAATGGTGCGCGTCGCATTCTCAAGCTCACTTAGCTTAAAAGAACAGGTGCGAGGTGCGGGACTCCCTTCCTACGTCGATGCCAAATTGGAGCGTCGGGTGCCCAAGACCAGTCGCTTGACGAAGCGGCGCACCGAATATGTCTGCGCCTCGAACGGAAGATGAAACAAGTACGCAAAGACGACGATTCCCACGAACAGTGCTCCATACACGAGCAGGGAGATAGGGTCGCTCGAGGACAGCTGGCGGATGCCAAGTGGAGCATCCAAGCGCTTGATCGTCAGGAGTACCGGGTAGTGCACGGCATACAGCGTAAATGAAAACGGTGCCATATATCCGGCCAGGATCGCCAGCCGGTTCCCGAAGCTTGCCCGATTGGCGGGAAACTGCAGGCTCGACAGCCAACAGGCGAAGAGGACGCTGAACAGCAAGTCCTCCGCAAACGTTCGCGGCAGCGGGTCGCCAAGGGTGCCGCCGAGCCTGTAATAGACGGAGAACGATACGCTCCCGATGAGCAATACGAAGTGCATCACGCGCGAGAGTTCGATGTGTATCCGCGAGAATGCCGCGCCGAGCAGCCAGATCAGGAAGTACAGCATGATGTTGTCACCCAGGAGGCAGGCAATGGTGGCACTGGTGATCAAGCCTGTCATCTTCGTGACTTTCGTCTTCCCGATGAACAACAGCAGCAGCAACGGGAACAGGACGTAGTACCAGATTTCGTTGGAGAGGCTCCACAAGGAATAGTTGATGCCGAACCGGGGAACTGCGACCCCCTGTAGCCCGAGCAGGTTCCCGAGGAATGCCGCTACTGAATATTCATCATTGTATGCAAAACTGACCCGATCCGGATCGACGGTTCCCGCTACTGTGCCAAGCGCGAGCGTAAGGACGAATGTCGGAATGAGTACGATCCACAAACGGGTGATGCGGTCGATCGCATAGGAAGCGAGAAGCTGTGGCGTGCCCAGCTTGTTCAGCAGGCTGCCGCCGACCAGCCAGCCGCTCAACACGAAAAAGACCATCACGGCCATGTGGGAAAATCCCGTGAGGAAAGCAAGCGCTTGGTACCAAAGAGTTGGATCGGGGAGTGATCTCAGGCTTGGAAACAGCTCGCCGCGGAGGTGGGCGGCAAGGACCTGAAGTGCGGCGCAACCGCGCAGCGCCGATATCACGATTGAATGCTGGTAATCTTCATCCTGGTTGCTCTTGTCGAGCAGGCGTACGCGAAGAAAATTTGTAGAATACATATTCGCTCCATGTTGGCCCCACGCGTCAGATCGTAGTTCGTAGAGTCCCGATAAGCTTGCGACAGCACAAGGAACTACAAAGCCGCTGCGGACATCATCGCGCTGACCCTGCTGGGCCAGATTCTGGAGCTGCGTGCCCGCTCGCAGACATCCGCGGCAATCAAGTCGCTGCTGGGTATGGCGCCTAAGACGGCGCGCCGCATCAACGGGGACGGTACGGAAGAAGCCGTTCCCTTGACTCACGATCACGTCGGCGATGCGCTGCGCGTGCGACCTGGCGAAAAGATCCCGGTCGACGGTGTTATTCCCGAATGCGAAAGCGCGGTCGACGAATCCATGCTGCGCGGCGGGCTGGCGCTCGTCACCAAGCACCCAGAGGACAAAGTGATTGGCGCCACCATGTCGATCATGGCGGCTACCTGTAAGGACCAGCATTTAAACCACGCCCGACCAGCATTCCAGCCGGTTCTCGGCCAGGAATAATTGCAACTGAAACTCCCTCAAACCAGCATTCGCTGCAAATGAACCTTCATTTATCCGCGCCGACCTGAATTCCATCGCGGCGAACCGGGATTATCTGCAACTGACCAGGATGTTCAGCACCGCCCTGGTATCGGTCTCGATGTCGGCCAGCACGCCCAACCAGTGGTCGATGACGCACTTGACGCTTGTTGCTGGTTGGGTGTCGCGCCAGACGGTCATGATGCGCTGGTAGCCAACCAGATCGGCCCGCTGCACGCAATACGCGGTCGCCATCTGGGTTGCCTCAATGTCGGTGAAGGCTCCGGGCGTGAGGCTGGCCTGCTCCAGCAGTCCGACCTCGGCGGCCGTGTCGCTCTGGATGCCCCATAGATGCTCGATGATAAGCGGCAACCCAGTCGGATTCGGCCAGGCAAGGATTTCGATTTCCTCGGTCGTGCCGGTGCCAGTGGTGATCGTCAAGACATCGTGGACGCCCGCTCCGGTCAAGTCTGCCTCCGGGATGTTCGTCCAGGTTCTGGTCGTCGGTCGATACACGGGCGTAGCCGATCAGCACGGCGACTTGTCCAATAAATCACGAAAATTCAGTACAGCTGGACTTTGAATATTGGAAAGGGATTGTGGATTGTTCCTGTGCTTGAGGCACCCGCCGCTCGCCGGCTACGCACGAGAGTCCAACAAACCCTCGTTTTCTGGACGTGTGCCGTGGTCAAGCTGCTTGACACGCCCCAATCCAAGTATATAATAAAACTTATATATTCAAGGGGGCATTATGCTCACATTCAAAGTGACTACTGTAGGCGCATCTGAAGGGCTGATCTTGAACAAAGAAGCCAAGCGCATCCTGAACGTGCAGAAAGGCGATACCCTTTACCTGACCGAGGCCCCTGACGGTGCGATGCGCATCACGCCGTACAACCCTGAGTTTGAACGTCAGATGGCTTTGGCCGAGACGATCATGCACGATGACCGTGAGATCCTGCGGGTGCTCGCTAAATGAGCTGGCAGTGGGTTCAGCGCGATACCGTTTTTGCGGTCCACGATAAGCAGCTCGCAGTGCATGGCGGTTTGGCCGGGATACGCGACCTCAACGCGGTGGAGTCCGCGCTCAATCGGGCGCAGAACCTTGACGCCTACGGCAATCCACCGCCGGATGTAGCCGACCTCGCGGCGGCCTATATCTATGGCATCGCCACCAGCCACGGGTTCAGCGATGGCAACAAGCGTACCGCTTGGGTGATCGGTCGCCTGTTTTTGGCAATCAACGGTCAGACGTTGGTGTTCAACCAGATCGACGCAATTAACTTCATGCTGGCCGTCGCCGCCGGCAACATGCCGGAGCAGCAGGTGGCCGACTGGATACGACAACGCCTTGTTTCGTAGTTTGTTTTGTCGGGCACCCAAAGAAGTCGGACAAAACTGTACGTTAAGGCCCTTGTTACTTTTCTAGGGGCGTGAATTTGCCTCCCTTTGGCTTCTGGTTTTGGCGTCACATGTAGTCGCCGGGTCAGGTTGATATGCTCCATCCAAGAGGCGACAGGTACTGAAGGACACCATCGTCGGCCATGCGGTTGCCGGTGCGCAGCGCATGGGCCGCCCGCTCCAGATAAACAGTGTTCCAAAGGACAATGGCGGCCGTGATGAGCTCGACCGAGTCGCTGTGGTTCTTCAATAACTTTGTTTCGGCCACGCTGTGGTCGGAATTGGTCACGACTCCAATTCGCTTACCGGTGTGCTCGTAGTTATTGCATACCGGGCATTAGCGCATTAATCCCATAAATTTGACAAACGGCACGCCCGCTAAGGGAGTCAATCGGCCCATAACGCCTTGTCGTTCATGCGAGCCAGCAACTCGGCGCCGAGATTCGTCAGGAAAGCCGAGGACGTTGAGTAAGCGGATGATCGCCCTCGCGCGCGGCTGCCCTGCATCGAACACCTTGACGTCTCGGTGACAACGCCGCAAATAGATTGCTGTGGTCTAGCTACCTATGCCGGCCCCGACGATCACACAAGTCGCCACACCAGCTTGGACGCACCCCGGACTGGGCTGCCAGGCCGGCGTCCTCTTGAGCGTCTTGCATCAAGCCTCCCGCTTCAACCTTGAACATCCAGCACCATCATCAACCCGCCACCTCCGTGGTGCTCGACGTTGTTGTTGGTTGTGTGATGCGGAATGTGGCAATGCAGCAACCACTTGCCCGGCCGCCGTGCAGTCCATAGCACGTCGTAGCGCTGGCCAGGTCCTACGTTGACGGTGTCCGCCTCGAATCGGGCAGCAGGCTTGAGGTCGTAGCCATCCCGGGCAACGACCGTGAAGGGCCCGCCATGCACATGCATAGGGTGGACAAAGTTGTTGTTCGTCCCGATGAAACGTAACTTGATCGTCTGCCCGACCTTCATCTTGACGGTGTCAGTCGAAGGAAATGCCTTACCGTTGATGGTGAAGTAATTGGGCAAGCCTCCCTCCATGAGCATGGCCGGGTACGTCAAGCCTTCGCGCTGGAGCCACTCTTGGAGCTGGATCACGTACTCCATATCGGCGCGCTGCTCGATTGCCGCCGGCGATCCTGGCTTTGGGTCGATGATCAATGCGCCATAAAGGCCCAAGGCCTGCTGGCGGTCGGCATGGTCATGTGTGTGATAAAAAAATGTGCCCGCCTGCTCCGCCGTAAACTCGTACGTGAAGCTGCCACCCGGCGGAATAGGCCGCTGGGTGATATTGGCGGGCCCGTCCATTTGGTTGGGCAAGATTAGTCCGTGCCAATGAACCGTTGTGGACTCGGGAAGTCGGTTGACCACCTTGATACGGATCCGGTCACCCTCCGTGATTCGAATTCGCGGACCGGGAATCTGCTGGTTGAAAGCATAGCCCTCGACCTGAACGTCGGGCAGCACGTTCCAGCGCACGACGCCTGTCTCCAGTTCGAAGACCTTGACCCCCTTGTCGACACGCTCGACAAGAGCGCGATCGCCTCGAGCGTCCGCTAGTGCCTCGTGTTGCACCAGCCGAGGATGCACCGCCGCCATGTCGCGCATGGCCTCGCCCGGCGTGTCCCAAAACGACTTCATGCCCGGTGGCATGATGGAGCCCTGCACGTCACGAGCTGAAAGTCGCATGTTCACGAAGATCGCCGGAAAGGTCATGCCGCCTGCCAACATCAACGTAGTGAAAAAGCTCACCGTCACCAGCTGCGGCCGCGTCACCTGAGGCTTCATGCTATGTGCGCTACCATGCGCGCGTGCATGGGAAGTGCCGTGTGATTGGCCACCGCGCCCGTGCTCGGTCCCTTCGGGATGGGCATGCTCCGAATGACCGGACAAAGAGTTTGAAGAGGCCGCTGCTTTGGTATCTGAGTCCGCGTGATCCGTGCCGGCGGGCTCGCCGTGCCCAGCATGGACAGGATGCGCCATAGACGCGGGGCTCGAGCCGGCGTTCTGTGATGATGGGGCGCTTGCTGGCTGGTCGGCAGGTTCACTGGCGCGCTGCGTCATCAGCCCGTGCTTCATTCGGCGCGATACCATCCAGACATTGACCGGGTACGCGAGTGCAAAGCCGGCTATAACGCCCACGGACATGACGCCCCAGAAAAGCATTTCCGTCGGTTCCATGGCTCGCATGTCCCGGCCCATCATGAGCAAGGTCATCACGGGCGCCATGCCAGCCATCATCGCGTTCATGCTGATGAACTCGGGTGCAAACGACTTTCGAACGTTCTCCCAGTAGCTGCCGCCCATCATGTTCTTCATGAACAGCGACTGAAAGATGAACAGGCCAAACGCGAAACCGGCGAGGTACTCGACGATCAGGTCCACCCACATGGGTAGGCCAAGAGCCGCAGTCACCACCGCCGCTAGGATGATACCGGTTGCGTCCCCGGCGACGCAGTGGATGGTAGAGCCCACCCCCTGCTTCCACAGCGGCTTGATGAAGACTTCATGCTCGCCCGGAGCCGGCTCCTTATCCGCCATCACATACAGAAGCAGCCCGATCGGCCCCATGTAGAGCGTCACGAGCATAAACCCCCACTTCATCACAACGGGCTCGGGATTATGGCGGAATTGATCCCAAGCTACATACAAGGTACTTAGTCCAGCAAGGGCAAACCAGGCAATCAAGAAATAGTCGATAGGCTGGACGATCATGGCTTCTTAAGGTAAGTGCGCAGCCAGCTCAAACTAGCTGCAATCGACGGTTAAACTCTGTGCGAACTTTAGCAGTTTTTTAACAGTCTTGCGGCAAACCCATAACGTGGGCAATTCGCGTGCCCTATCTCTTCGAACGGTTATCCTTGCGGGAACATCGAAAAGATTGCGGTGCGCGCCCGGGCGCGTCCATTTCTCCGAATCCTGTGGCTACCCTCCGTAGGCCAAGGCCGTGTTAAGGATCCTGATCAATTGCAAATAATCCCGGTTCACAGCGATGGAATGCAGGTCGGCGCTGATAAACGCAGGTTCATTTGCAGCTAATGCTGGTTCGAGGGGGGCGTCATCTGCAGTTATTTCTGGCTGAGAATCGCCTGAAATGCTGGCCCAGGCTGTTTTAAACGCAGGTCGTTACAGCTACCGGCCGGGGCGCCACCCAGGGCATCCTGTTCCGCGACGCGGCGGCCATCGAGGGCCTGCGCAAGATCGATACGCTGATCGTCGACAAGACGGGCACGCTTACCGAAGGCAAGCCGGCGTTCCATGCGGCCGCCGCGGCGCCGGGCGGGAGCGAGCAGGAGGTTCTGCGGATCGCCGCCAGCATCGACCAGGGCAGCGAACATCCGTTGGCCCATGCGATTGTCGCCGAGGCGCGAAGCCGCGGCCTGGCGCTGGCCAAGCCGGAGGGCTTCGAATCGTCGAGCGGCATCGGCGTGCGCGGGACCGTCGAAGGCAGGCAAATCGCGCTTGGCAACACGGCGCTCATGGACGCCGAACAGGTCGACTGGGCACCGCTCGCGGATCAGGCGGAAAAGTGGCGCGTGGAAGGCGCGAGCGTCATGTATCTGGCGGCCGACCGGCAGCTCCTCGGTCTCGTCGCGGTCTCCGACCCGGTCAAGCAGACCACGCCGGAAGCGCTCGCGACGCTCAAGGAAGCCGGCATCACGGTCGTCATTGCGACCGGCGATGGTGTCACGACCGCGAAATCGGTCGGCGGGAAGCTTGGCATCGCCGAGGTCTACGGCGAAGTCAAGCCGCAGGACAAGCTGGCGCTGGTGGAGCGCCTGCAGGCCCAGGGCAAGACGGTCGCGATGGCGGGCGACGGCATCAACGACTCCCCGGCGCTGGCCAAGGCCAATGTCGGCATTGCGATGGGCACCGGCACCGACGTCGCCATCAATTCGGCGCACGTCACGCTGGTCAAGGGCGACCTGCGTGGCATCGCGCGTGCGCGCCTGTTGTCGCTGGAGACGGTGCGCAACATGCGCCAGAACCTGGGTTTCGCCTTCGTCTACAACGCGCTGGGCATTCCCCTAGCCGCGGGCCTGCTGTATCCATTCACTGGCCGATTGTTGTCGCCGATGATCGCGGCGCTGGCGATGAGCCTGAGCTCGGTATCCGTCATCACGAATGCGCTCAGGCTGTGCGGTACGGCGAAATAAGTCCGGAGGACGGCGGCATGAAGCCCGCCGTCCCATGCAATGCCGGATCCGCCGACCGGCATTCGGGTCTGTTGAGACGGCCCGCTTGCTACTCGTAGTGCTTGTACACCGCGGTACTTCCATCATTGCGGACGAGTAGGACGTCATACGGCATGCGCATCGGTCCCTCCATTCCCGGAGAGCCGGGCGGCATGGCCGGTACCGCCAGGCCTTTGGCCTTCGGTTTCTCGGCGAGCAGGCGCTTGATCTCGGCGCCTGGCACGTGCCCTTCGATCGCATAGCCGCCGACGACTGCGGTGTGGCACGAGCCGAGCCGGTCGGGGATGCCCATTTTTTCGCGCGTATCGGACGGGTTGGCGACGTTGTGCGCATTGACCTTGAATCCGTTGGCGCGCAGATGCTTGACCCATTCCTCGCAGCAGCCGCAGCTTGCGCTCTTGTAGACCTCGACCGCCTGGGTCGCGGCGCCGGCGAGCATTGGCAGCCCGATCAGGGCGGCGACCGCGAGACTTCTTGCTTTACCAATCAACATGTTGTTCTCCTGAATGCCGGGCAGCCGGCGTATGGCCGGCGCCCGGCAAGGTATCGATGACGAATGACCTCGGCACTTTACATCTGTTCGCCTGGCGGGGATGTGGAAGCAAGCCAGGCCGCCAGCACGACCACCGCCAGCAACACGACTGCTTCGACCCAGATGATTCGCCTGAACCGCGCCGGCAAATACGCCGGTGCGGCGTTCCCGGCGGACTCGATCACGAGCCATGGCGGCATCACGAAGAACCGGTTGAAGCCGCCCAGCATGGCGGCAACGCCCACCAGTAGCAGCTTGGCCACGAGCGTGTTGCCGTAGGGGTTGCCGAACAGATCCTGGAATCCGCCGAGGACACGCCACGTTGCGTACAGTCCCGTCACGAAGATGCCTGTCAGCGCGAAGGTAGCTGAGCTGGACAGGGACTCCACGTAGGCCGCCCGCGCCCGCCTGTCGGCGGGGTTCAAGGCTCCGGTAGCCCGCAACATCACCCCGCCGGACAGCATGACTTCACCGACCCACAGGCTGATCAGGCCCAGGTGGACCCAGTCGGCGACGAGGCGCAGGCTGAAGTCGCCATCGCTCGCCGCATGGCTGACCATGCTGCGCGCGTACCAGAACACCGCGAGCGCCGCCAGGGGCAGCATGGCCGGAAGCTGGCCGCGGTCCGTCCGCAGGAAGGCACAGGCGGCAGCAACAGCCAGTGCCCCCATGCCGATCGACCACGCGAGCCCAAGGTGGGTCGAGTTGAGCATCGACCAGGTGGCAGCACCGGCTTCGGTGAGCGGGACTTCGGCCATGGTCGCCGACTCCAGCCACAAATGGGCCAGGTTGGCGGCCACCGCGATCACGGCGGCGGCGATCGCGGCGTGGCGGACGGGCTGGCGGCGCGCCAGCGACCAACTGGACACATCGCGGCCGAGCCAAAGGCGCGAGACGCTCGCACCCGTGAGCACGGCGACCGCCAGGTTCAGCAGCGCAGTGACGAGATGCTGGACAGTTGGCAGGTCCGCCCCCATCACTTGACCTTGAATGCGACGTCACCCTTTGCCTTGTGGCCGTCGTGGGTCATCGTCGACCAATGGATGTGGTACTCGCCGGCGGACAGCGCTGGCAGCGTGGCCGTCATGACGGTCGGTTCCGCCTTGTCGACCACGGTGGCGCTCAGCGGGATCTCGTTGGTCTGCGGGCCCGTCAGGGTGATCTTGCTGAACGCCGGCTCGAGCGCTTCGTTGAACTTGAGGCGGACCTGCTTCGGCGCGGCGTCCAGCGTGCTGCCGGCCTGTGGATCGGACGACTGCAGCTTTGCGTGCGCGAAGGCGGACGAGGTGGCGGCGCTGGCGAAAGCGAAGGCGGCCACGGACAGAAAGCGCTTGATGGACATCGTGTACTCCTAATTCGATTGTTGAGTGGACGTGCAGGGACGTCCCTTTAGTTGGCGGCTTCCAGCTTGGTCACGGTGAACGTACCGTTGACGCGCTCGACCCGCAAGCGGATCTTGTCGCCGGCTTTCACCTGGTCGAGCATTGCCGGATCCTGCACCTTGAAGGACATGGTCATGCCAGGCATGTTGAGGTTGACCAGCGGGCCATGCTGGATCGTCAGCTTGCCGGTGTCCTTGTCGACTTTCTTGATCTCGCCAACCGACAACGCCGTATCGGCAGCATCCTTGGTAGCACTTCCCATCTCGTGGCCTGCATGTTCATGGGTCTGTGCGCTCGCATTGGCTCCGCCCAGGAAAAGGGTCGAGGATAGAGCGACCGAAGCAAGCAAGTTGAAATAACGGGTCATGTCGAGCTCCTTAATTCGGATAGTCCAGCTGCAGCAGAGCATCCAGGCGCGCGACTTCATTGCCGTGCATGATGATCTTGTTGCCATCGCTGGCTTCCATGACCTCGCCATCCGACATGTACGCCGCGCGGCCGTACTTGTCCTCCATTGCCATCTTGCCGTTCTCAAAGATGTGTACGATGGTGCCGTCCTTCAGCGGAATCGACTGTTTAACGCCATCGAGGCCAAATGCAAAAACCGTGGCGGAGACGGCGGCAAGAACGGCAGCGGCGATCAATTTCTTCATTTCAAACTCCTTTTGTGTAGGTCCAGGTTCGTCAACAGATGCAGCTATCTTATCGATCCCTCCCCAACGCCAAGGTGACGGTATCCTTACAGTTTCGTAATGGACGCGCCGCAACCGATGGGGCACGCATGCCATGATCCTGACAGCCAGGTTACATTTCTGTCAGGATTGGAGCGTGCGTTGCGCCAGAGTCAAAATGCGCGGCTATCTCCTTTAACTGATGCGGTATTCAAATGAAGCTTCTCATCGTCGAAGACGAACTGAAAACGGGCGACTACCTTCGGCAGGGCCTGACCGAAGCGGGCTTTGTGGTCGACCTTGCACGTGATGGCGCGGATGGCTTGCATCTGGCACTCACGCAGCCGTATGACCTGGCAATCCTTGACGTGATGCTGCCAAAGATGAATGGGTGGCAAATCATTCATGGCATACGCCAGGCAGAGAAAGAGATGCCTGTACTCGTCCTGACGGCGAAGGGCGATGTCGAGGATCGCGTCAAGGGGCTCGAGCTGGGTGCCGACGACTACCTGGTCAAGCCTTTCGCTTTTTCCGAACTGCTGGCGCGTGTGCGCACGCTGCTGCGGCGTGGTACCAAAGGCAAGGAAGCGGAGACGCTGCGCGCTGCCGATCTCGAACTGGATCTGCTGCGCCGCCGCGCCACGCGCGCGGGGCAGAAGATCGAGCTTACTTCTAAGGAATTTTCGCTTCTCGAACTGTTGCTGCGCAGGCAGGGCGAAGTGTTGCCACGGTCCCTGATCGCGTCCCAGGTCTGGGACGTCAACTTCGATAGCGACACGAACGTGATCGAGGTCGCGATACGACGCCTGCGGGCAAAGGTCGACGATGGCTTCGAGCTCAAGCTGATTCGCACGGTGCGTGGCATGGGGTATGTGCTGGAGGCTGGCGCGTGACGCTGTTACGGGGCAAGTCGCTGACTTTACGCCTGACGCTACTCTTCGCGACCGTGTCCGGTGCCGTCCTGTTGGTCCTCGGCGTCGTCGTTGGCCACCTGGTCGAGCAGCATTTCGTCGAGCTGGACAAGGAGCAGCTCGACGGGAAGCTTGAACTTGTACGGCACGCGCTCATCGAAACAGATTCCCCGGCCGATAGCGATAAACTGCGCCAGCGGCTCGACGCGGCGTTGATCGGAGAGCACGAACTCATCGTGCGCATCCAAAGCAGCGACGGCCAGCTACTGTACGGTAGCGACGGCGCCGACCTGCTTGGGAATCATCCGCTCGGCTCCGTGACGGGTGCCCCGCAACTGGTGACGGGGACCGATGGAAAGTCCCTGCGCCTATTGTCAGGTCAAGCCGTTTTCGGTGCGGCAGACGGGCCCGCTGCTATCGTCGAGGTTGCTACCAGCCTGCATCACCACCAGACGTTCATGACTTCATTCCAGGCCGCGTTGTGGATCACGGTCGGCCTCGCGGCATTTGCCAGCGGCGTACTGGGCTGGGCTGCGGCGCGCAGCGGGTTGGCGCCACTGCGCAGGATCAGTCTCGACGCTGCGAAGATCACGGCGGAGCGCCTGGACCGCCGCTTGCCGTTTGCCGCCATTCCGGTAGAGCTGGCGGAAGTCGCACAAGCGGTGAACCAGATGCTTGATCGGCTTCAGGATTCCTTCCGCCGCCTGACCGAATTTGCTTCGGACCTCGCACATGAGCTGCGCACTCCGGTCAGCAATCTCCTGACCCAGACCCAGGTGATTCTCGCGCAGCCGAGGAGCGATGACGTGTACCGGGATGTGCTTGCCTCCAACGCCGAAGAGTATGAAAGGCTGTCACGCACGATAGCCGACATGCTGTTCCTGGCAAAGGCCGATAACGATTTGCTGGTTCCCGAACGGGAGCGCGTCGACCTGCGCGCGGAGACGGAGTCGCTCGCCGAGTTCTACGGGGCGTTGGCGGAGGAAAAGGCAATCGCACTCAAAGTGGAAGGAGCAGCGCATGCGACCGGTGACCGTCTCATGCTCAGGAGGGCAATCGGCAACCTGTTGTCGAATGCCTGCCGCCACACGCCGCCGGGAGGGAGTGTCACCATCGAGCTGGCGAGGTCGAAAGCGGGCATGGCGAGCATCATCGTTCGCAATTCGGGCGCGACCATCCCGCCGGAGCATTTGCCACACCTGTTCGATCGATTCTACCGTGCCGACGCGTCCCGCAAGCGCGACGCGGAAGGAGCCGGCCTGGGACTGGCGATTACGCGCTCGATCATGCATGCCCACGGTGGAAGTGCAAGCGTCCGGTCGGCTCAAGGAGTAACTGTCTTCGAACTGCAATTGCCAGTGTAGTTCAATCTACCAAGGAAAATCCGGAATGTATTCGCCAGAGGAGCTTGATAGCCCGACGATTCTTTTTTCACTGGTTGCATCAGTGTGCGTTTTGTTCACGATACTCTTGTTCCTCCGCTGGCTTCGGCGAAAAAGAAAGCACAAGCCGCGCGAGGCGATCAGACGTGGAAAGGGAACTCGGGTCCTACCGAAGAAGCGCCCAAAATAACTCGCCGGCGCGAATGCTATTGCTTCATCGCGCCTTTGGTGTCCGCACCAGTCGGATGGCGGCGAGCGTGGGCCTAGCCAACGAAGAATACGATTGATGCAGTACATTACCCGTAGTGAACGGCTTCGTTACATAAATCAGCTGGGCGCGTGATATCACAAACCCCGGACGGAATTACAGCATGGCGACCGTCCTGGACGTGCCGAGCCGCGTGAAGCGGTTGAGAATGGCGGCCCGCACCTGCAACGCGGCGACCTGGCGGTCGAAGTCACGCGACATGAAACATTCACCCAGCAGTTTGAAGCACCGCATCTTGGTTTCGCGACGGAGCGCTACCGGTGCAGTTTGCAGATGCGCGACGTGGCGGTGGGCAAGTCACCCCAAGTCCTCCTTAAGAAGTGCCGTATTGATGCCCACAGCGGCTTGGGCGCCCTCTGCCGCAGCAACGGCAACTTGCAGCACGTCTCGTGACGCGTCACCAGCGACATACAAACCAGGCACATGGGTGACCTGCTGATCGTTCTGCACCCTGCAGCCTTTTGGATCATATAGATCGCAGCCCAGGCGCGCCGCAAGGTCAGTGGACTGATGGCGGCCCGTATTGAAGAATATTCCGGCTCGACGCAATGGCGGTCCTGATTCGAACACTATGTCAAACGACGCTTGATATGGAACAGCACTGCCGATTTCAAGCCGCACGATCCGCTCTTCTCGTACAGCAATGCCGTGGCGATCGAGGCGAGAGCGGAACGTACTGCTCAACTCAGAAGGTCCATCTGTGCACAAGACCGTGTCAGCGCTCCAAAGCGTCATCTCCAGCGCTAAGCCACCGCCCTTTTCGTCGCCTTGTCCATAAACAGCCAGCGGTTGATCCCGCATTTCCCAGCCGTCGCAGTAAGGGCAGTGGAAGACGCCCGCGCCGTACAGTTCCTGAAAACCCGGTTGCGTCGGCAAATGATCCCTGACCCCCGCTGCCAGAAGGAGCTTGCGGCACTGGAATCGACTGCCGCTAAACGTTGTGATCTCAAAGCCGCATGGCGCGCGGATTGCGTCGATGACACGGTCGAACTCGCAGCGCACAGACGGGTATGGAGCCAGTTGTTGCCGGGCGATGCGCCGCAGTTCCGCAGGCGCAATACCGTCACGGCTCAAGAATCCATGTACACCTGCGGACACGGCATTGCGTGGCTTGCCGTCGTCGAAGAGTAAGACCTTGCGCCGACATCTGCCGAGCACCAGCGCAGCGTTCAAACCTGCGGGCCCTCCGCCGACGATGATGACGTCCCAGAGCTCGTTCATTGCAGGCGCGGCCTGCGATTGCTGCACTTGCTGCTTGTGCCAGCACGCTTTCGTTTCACGCTTTTCCTTTGCTGTATGGCGTTAGGGCTCCAAGCCATCGCAGGTATGCTGGAGCTTCTCGTTGAGGAAATCGCGGTGGAGATCATTCTCGTCCTAACATTCGAAAAGGTCGGCTGCCTGCCGTTCGGCGCGTTGACGAGCCGTGGATTCGCGCGGCAACCACGCGTGGGGCGGCCAATGCATTTCGTACTGGTGGCTGGACACCTTAAGGATACTGTCCTGCGCTTCCAGGCGGGTGCGATCGTCCTGAATAGCGTGTGAAGCAGCTTCCTGTGCCTTTGCTTCGGTCTCTCTACATGCGCGAGACGCGTGACATAGCACTTTTCGGCATCCTCTTGCAGGTGGCCGGCAAAGCGTCCGACCAAGTCAATTAGCCTCGCTGAACGAGGCCAGTCTATCGTCGACGGCGCCATACTTGTCATCAAGTTTATGGAGATATTTGTAAATGGTGGTTTTGGCCCAGTATTGGCAAACTTAATGCTTACCGAATCAATAGAGGATTTCCGCTTTTGTTAAAAGGGCACCGCGAGCCTTTTGGACAACCGATTGGTAAAGTACTGCGCGTGCCATTGGGCCTCCGTGAGCGAAACTTAATATTAGCGCATATGTACATCGTACACAGTTCCGCTCAATTTGTCTGAAAATTCATAACTGTGCTTGCCTGGGCTCTCTCAATCCGACAGACATTTCTGGACTATGATTTTGAGGAGTAGCGCGCAAGCACCGGATGCTGTCGGCTCAGTGATTACCATAGCCGGGTATCCGGCAAGCGGAGTCGGGTGGCTTGAGTGCCGATGTGGCGGAGGAATACCGGCACATCACGTTCGTATCCGGGTGTCCGAAGGGGCTGCCGTGGCTTTTCCGGACGAGTTACTTCAGCACCTTTCCCTCTCTTATTGCGTTGCGGAATCGTGTAAGTATGTAATATTGGCATGTGTTAAATTGATATTTATGCATTCCCGGGTTCGAATATTCTTCCTATGGATACTGATCGTGTCGTTGCCCATGAGGGGCATCGCTGGCGCGGTCGCGTCTCCTTGTCCGATGGCGCACGCTTCGTTGCCCACCGATGTAGCGATATCCATGAGGGATAACGATAAGCTCAGGATGCCGATGTCAATGACCCAGACACAGGCGCCGGAAAACCGTATCGCGGGCGCGACAAATCAGGGTATCGGTTGCGATCATGCCGCATACCAGCGGCATTTGTCCTGCCGAGCATGTCTCGTCTGTCACTTGGGTGTTTTAGCGCCTGCTCCGATGGCATTGATGGTCCCTGCGGTCGTACACTTCCCCGGTCACACGATTTCGTCCGACTCTTCCTTTCCAGGCTGGATGCCGTTCCGCATAGAGCGTCCACCCCGCCTTTGGTCTTGAGCCCAGCCGGCGCGAATGTCCTCATGCATCGCGCAAGGTGCGTGGTATGGCTGGACTGCGCACTGAGACTGTGCCGTGGCGCCAGCTATTCCGTCTTCTCTCATCCGGACGCCGCTGCGTTACGCACGGACCATTCGTCGCGGTGCCTTCGATCGCCCTCCCGCGCCGCGTCCATTGAAAATAGGGTCTCGTCGAATCATCAAGGAGAACAGTATGCAAGGACATATTCTTGGGAACTTGGCCGCGGTTCGGTGGCGAAGGCGATCTACGGAATCTGCAAATACGGTACAGGCTCGGCGCTATGCGAAACATGCCGAGGGAAGTGCCAATGGAACAGCACCTCGGCCCTCATGGAGATGGATTGCGCCCCTTGCAGGCTTGATGCTCACGGTGCCGATGCCCGCCGCGCTCGCCGGCACGGCGGAAACGATGCAAGAGTCAGTTCCGCGATGGGTCGATAAGCTGCTCATCATATGGTTCATCCTCACTGGCCTGACGGTGATCTATCTCGCGTGGGATTTGTTCACTCGCACGCCGGCCATGAAAGTCATGAAATGGGGATGGTTGCTTGTCGCGCTTTATGCGGGACCTGTAGCGTTTATTGTCTATTGGCTGTCCTGTCGTGAACCATTGCCTGGCACGCGCGAGAAATTTGTCGCGCTGCAGTGGAAACAAACGGTTGGTTCGACAATTCATTGCTTGGCTGGCGATGCGACGGGCGTGATCGTCGCCGCTGCCGTCACCAGCGTTTTGCATGCGCCGATGTGGCTGGATTCGATAGTCGAGTATATAGCCGGCTTTGCCTTCGGACTCTTCATATTCCAGGCGTTATTCATGAACGACATGCTTGGTGGCAGCTACCTCGGCGCCGTGCGAGCGACTGTGCTGCCAGAATGGCTGTCGATGAACGGGGTGATGGCCGGGATGATCCCGACCATGGTCATTCTGATGTCGCACGACATGGAAGCAATGCATCCAAGCTCCATGCGATTTTGGGGGATCATGTCGCTGGCTACTCTGGTTGGGACGATTCCGGCCTACCCAATCAACTGGTGGCTGGTAAAAAAAGGGCTCAAACATGGCATGGGTACCGAGCGGGCGCTGGGCCGCGGCGGTTCCCTCGTGCCTGAAATAAGTGGGCAGGAAACGGCACATGCCGAGTCCGCCACAGGCGCGAATGCGTTGCCTCACAGGCAAATGGCTCATCACATGGGCGAGGCGCTCGCAGATTCAAGTGTCCTGCCCTCCAATGAAGCTGGTCATGGTGAGTCCGGGCACAGCAGCAGCGGTGAACACAATCGTCATGTGCCCGTCAGCAGCAAAGTCATCGTATCGATACTGAGCCTGCTGGTGCTGGGTATCGGCATCGTGACCGCCGGCATCTATGGAGATTTTTCCATCGGGGCCGGGACAATGACGGGGCAAGCATCAGGACAGCATGGTGCGGCTGGCATGGGAGATCACATGTCTCCCGGTACGGCGATGGATCCATCACATCGATAAGAGGCAACTTATGTCAGCTACTCCGACGGCTGAAGCGTCGAGCACGTATGAGCATTTTTTACTTCACTCGTGCGGTGTGTGAGCCCCGCGGCGGGGCCGTACCGATGGCCAGATGGCGCCATCACGGGACGCAAAGGTACGAACATGAATGCACACTTCCATCAACTAGGAAAGGTTTCGATATGAACGGCGTGCCGCATCACGATCACGGTCCTCGTGAACACCATCACGAACATGCAACCGGCCAAGAATTCCATGATGCAGGTGAGGCTGGCGAAAAGCCATACACCGACCCGGTGTGCGGAATGAAAGTTGGCGCCGACCCCGCGAAGGAAATCCCATACCAAGGAAAAACCTATCACTTCTGCAGCACGAAGTGCATGGACAAGTTCCGTGCGTCGCCCCAGCAGTACACCGAGGGCGCCAAGCCAGAACCGGCGCCCGCAACGCCGGAGGGCACGATCTACACCTGCCCGATGCACCCTGAAATCCGGCGGCCGCAGCCTGGCAATTGCCCGATCTGCGGCATGGCGCTCGAGCCCATGATGCCGTCGCTGGAAGAAGAGGAAAACCCGGAGCTGGTGGATTTCAAGCGCCGCTTCTGGTGGACCCTGCCGCTGACCGTCATCGTGACGGTACTGGCAATGGCCGGGCATCGCATTTTCAAGGAAGGGTTGCCGGGCCAGAGCTGGATCGAGCTCGCGTTGAGTACGCCGGTCGTGCTGTGGGCCGGCTGGCCGTTCTTCGTGCGCGGCGCGCAGTCGATGAGGAACCGCAGCCCCAACATGTGGACGTTGATCGGACTCGGCGTCGCCGCGGCCTATGGCTACAGCGTGGTCGCGACCGTCACCCCGGGGCTGTTCCCGTCAACCTTTGTCATGCACGGGCGCATCGGGGTGTATTACGAGGCGGCCGCAGTCATCATTTCGCTGACCCTGCTGGGGCAAATCCTGGAGCTGCGCGCGCGCTCGCAGACATCCGCCGCCATCAAATCGCTGCTGGGCATGGCGCCGAAGACGGCGCGGCGCATCAACGCCGATGGCACGGAAGAAGACGTCCCCTTGACCCATGTGCATGTCGGCGATGCGCTGCGCGTGCGTCCCGGCGAAAAGGTGCCGGTCGATGGCGTCGTTCTGGAAGGCGAAAGCGCGGTCGACGAATCCATGCTGACCGGCGAGCCGGTACCAGTCACCAAGCACCCGGGCGACAAGGTGATTGGCGCCACCATCAACGCCAGCGGCAGCCTGGTCATCCGTTCGGAAAAGGTGGGGGCGCAGACCATGCTGTCGCAGATCGTCCAGATGGTCGCCCAGGCACAGCGCTCGCGCGCGCCGATGCAGCGCCTGGCCGACGTGGTGGCCGGCTACTTCGTGACGATCGTGGTGCTCGTCGCCTTGCTGACCCTGTTCGGATGGGGGCTCTTCGGGCCGGAGCCCAGCTGGGTCTACGGCTTCGTCAACGCCGTCTCGGTGCTGATCATCGCCTGTCCGTGCGCGCTGGGCCTGGCGACGCCGATGTCGATCATGGCGGCCACCGGTCGTGGCGCTACGCAGGGCATCCTGTTCCGTGACGCGGCGGCCATCGAGGGCCTGCGCAAGGTCGATACGCTGATCGTCGACAAGACGGGCACGCTTACCGAAGGCAAGCCGGCGTTCCATGCGGCCGCCGCGGCGCCGGGCGGGAGCGAGCAGGAGGTTCTGCGGATCGCCGCCAGCATCGACCAGGGCAGCGAACATCCGTTGGCCCATGCGATTGTCGCCGAGGCGCGAAGCCGCGGCCTTGCCCTGGCCAAGCCGGAGGGCTTCGAATCGTCGAGCGGCATCGGCGTGCGCGGGACCGTCGAAGGCAGGCAAATCGCGCTTGGCAACACGGCGCTCATGGATATCGAGCAGGTCGACTGGAGACCGCTCGCAGACCAGGCGGAACGCTGGCGCCTGGAGGGCGCGAGTGTCATGTACCTGGCAGCGGACCGGCAGCTCGTGGGGCTCGTCGCGGTCTCCGATCCGGTCAAGCAGACCACGCCGGAAGCGTTGGCGACGCTCAAGGAGGCTGGGATCACGGTCGTGATGGCGACCGGCGACGGCCTTACCACCGCAAAATCGGTCGGCGAAAAGCTTGGCATCGCCGAAGTCTACGGCGAGGTCAAGCCGCAGGACAAGCTGGCCCTGGTGGAAAAGTTTCAGGCCCAGGGCAAGACGGTGGCGATGGCGGGCGACGGCATCAACGATGCCCCGGCGCTGGCCAAGGCCAATGTCGGTATCGCGATGGGTACCGGCACCGACGTTGCCATCAATTCGGCGCACGTCACCCTGGTCAAGGGCGACCTGCGTGGCATCGCGCGGGCGCGCCTGCTGTCCCTGGGGACGGTGCGCAACATGCGCCAGAACCTGGGTTTCGCCTTCGTCTACAACGCGCTGGGCATTCCCCTAGCCGCGGGCCTGCTGTATCCATTCACTGGCCGATTGTTGTCGCCGATGATCGCGGCGCTGGCGATGAGCCTGAGTTCGGTATCCGTCATCACGAATGCGCTCAGGCTGCGCGGCACGGCGAAGTAAAAGCGGACAGGTAGCCGGGTGCAAAAACTTAGGAAAGCTGTCATGAAACATTTATTACACGTCGTCACGGGCGCAATCTTGTCCGTTTCCAGTTTCGCGCATGCGCAAACGAATCCCTCGAACGGCATCGTGACCTCCGGCATGCCGGTGCCGGAGTGCATGGATCCGAAGAACCGGCATACGCCCTTGTGCAAAGACATGGAAGACGATATGCAGGAAATGGTCGTCATTCATCATGCCTCAGGCGTCGTGAAAGCGATTGATCCGGCGTCGGGCACCGTCACGCTTGCGCATGGACCAGTCGAAAGCCTGCGTTGGCCGGCGAGGACCACGTCCTTCCAGGTACGCGATAAGACCCTGTTCGCCAAGCTCACAATCGACAAGAAGATCGAGTTCGAATTCAAGAAGCAAGGTGCCAGCTATGTAATAACGGGCGTGCTATGACGGACTGAAGCAGTTTTTCGGCTGACGCGTGTAGAGCGCCTGCTTCAATGCATCAGGCACGATATCGGCACGCAATCGAGGTTCGGCAGTCAATTGATCACAAAGGGGAGAGATACCATCTAAAAACGGTGCTCTTCGGGGCTTTGCTCGACTTGTTCTAGAGGTAACATCGGGAAGTGCAGGCTAATGTAATTCTTTGAAATTGGGCTTTTAACATGAAAATCGATCTGGTACAACCGCTTGGCGCGCAAGCAGCAGCACGAGGGGCACGTCTGTCAGATAGCTCAGCCGGTGACCGGTTTTCTACAGCGCTACAGGAAGCGACTACGTTAAGCGCCAAAACAAATCTTCCCTCGAATTCGTTATCGCCATTGAACCAAGCGCCAAATGTTCTTGCCTTGTTTCAACCTGGGCGTCGGGAGAGTTTCAATGAACGAGCTCTTGGCCTACGTGCTTACCGACAAGAATTGCTCGCCTCGAACATCGCGAACGCAGACACGCCAGGTTACAAAGCGGTCGACATTGATATCAATGAGGCGCTTCGTACAGGGAAATCCAGAGACGACGTGCCTCTGCTTTATCGCGTTCCGGCACAAGGAAGCGTCGACGGGAATAGTGTTGACATGGACGTCGAGCGCGCGCAGTTTTCCGAGAATGCAGTGATGTATGAGTACACAGTTGATCGCGTCCGCGGCTACTACAAAATGATGGACGACCTGTTAAAAAATACACCGTATTGACTCAGCAATTGTTGAAGCACCTTCTATTGCGTCCTGGCATTCTCTAACGCGGCATGTCCATCATGTAAGTGTGCATTGGTAGCGTCCGCATCGTCGGCCATCGCTTCGCGGCCATGATCGTGCTGTGCAGCAGCAGGCATTGGCGCGCAGGGACATCGTTACAGAAGCGAAGCCATGGAGCGGTACAGCCAGCAACGTACATTTGCCCCTGTACTACCGGACATGGCTTCACACTAAGGTTAATGATGCCGTCTTGCGCCAATACTCGCGTGGCGACGGCGCCGCAGCAGCAAGCCATGGGAAGTGCGCGATTGACTCGCGGATTTCTTCCACCAGGCCGGCGTCGTCGGTGTCGCGGGTGGATCGTCCATCCTGCCGATCAGTCGGCCTGGCCTGTTTAACTGCCACATTCGAGCGCGCACACCGAGGACTTCGCAGACCCGATTCACAGTAGTCCCTTGGCAATAAAGGTGAGCGCGCTAGCCATTTTCGCGACCTCATCACCGCGACGGCTTCGTTGAAAATCTCGTTCTCCATGCTCTTCTTGCCGAACAGCCGCTGCAGCCCCCTGATTTGCTTGAGCGCTTCACTTAACTCGGAAGCCGGGACCACGTCCTCGCCGGCGCTCCTGCTGACAAACTACCGTTCTGATACAGCATGCGCCAATCGAGCAGCTGATTCGGACTGACGCCGTGCTGGCGTGCCGCCATCGATACCGATTTCCCCGGCTCAAGGCTTTCCCTGAGGGCAAATCCGTATGGTGTGGGCATGTCATTTTTGAACGTGCTAAATTCACAAATATGCGCTCCCTTAGTCCGCCTCATCATGCTGTGGATACTGATCGTGTCGCTGCCCGCACAGGGCATCGCCGCCTCGGTCACATTGCCATGCACGATGGCGCATGTCTCTATCGCAAGTCAGCACGTCGACGTGATGTATGACTGCGATGAGCCTGAGATGATGATGGCGAAGGCGCCGAGCCATGCCAGCAAGGCTTTCGCTCATGACGGTATCGATATGCCCTGCGACAACGGTTCTGACCAGAAGCATTCGTCGTGCAGGGCTTGGGCTGCCTGTTGCGTGAGAGCGTCGGCGCCCCCGCCGTTCAAAATGTCCATTCCTTCAATGGAACACTCGCGAACGGCTACACGTCCCCAACCACTTCTATTACGGGCTGGATTCCATCCCGCATCGAACGGCCGCCGCGCCTGTAACTCACAGCTGGCTGACTTCATCCGCCTGAAGGGTGTTGTCCGCAACATGCAGGCGTTCATCGTCCGCCGGCTGCTCTATTCCCATTCAATCAAACAGCACACGTACGCCTGGCCAGGAGTGATCTTGAGCTGAGCTAGTGTATCGGCGATGAGCAATGGGCTTCGCTTGCGGGGCCGGTCTTTGGCCCGCGCGGCAATAAATTCATCATTTCCATGAGAGGTAACACATGCAGCAACATGTCATTGCGGCCGATGCCGTGAACCCGTGGCGACGGCGCATCCTGCAGGGGGCCGGAGCCGCGGCCCTGGCCGGATTAGCGCCGGCCAGGCTGCTGGCAGCCGTTCAGGGCGCGCAACCGGTCCTGCGCGGCACTGAATTCGACCTGGAGATCGGGCCAACGCCAGT